>Ga0105047_10007662_pt1 | contig 18140 bp, 10 predicted proteins | sample MAT04_FD_78384 | JGI IMG/M metagenome (GOLD analysis project Ga0105047, IMG submission 78384) | Freshwater microbial communities from Lake Fryxell liftoff mats and glacier meltwater in Antarctica - MAT-04 (megahit assembly) | ecosystem: Environmental > Aquatic > Freshwater > Ice > Liftoff...
AGCCCATTAACAGGGTCGTAAAGTATATTCGCATGGTGGTAGAATATAAAGAGCCAAGCAGCGACTCGGCAACGCCGCTGCTTGGCAGGGTGAGAGCCACAAAGTGGTATGAATAGTACAAACTTCTTAAATTAAAACCGTAGAAATCAGGTAATCTTTTCTAAACCTCAATGGGCAAGACAAAATGTAATAATAGCATATAGTAGCAGTACTTGAAAACGATTAAATAAAAGGGTAATGACCGGACACTTATTATTTTATCTATGTATAACCCAAAAGGGGCTATCTGGCAAAGGTAGGCAAAGATTTTAGAATACGCAAGGAGGTTACATTAATTTAATATTCAACCTGTCCATCTGCTTAATATATAAATTATTACCTTACTACTTTCCTTCCATTCGCTCAAACCGATACCCCTTTTCTCCAAAATATTGCAACACCTCCGGCAGCACAAAACGCAGATTTTTCTCCGCTTTCAAACTATCATGGAGGACCACAATAGAGCCTGGCCCGGCGTACCGTTGCACATTGCTGAGACATTGTTGGGGGGTAATGGTTTGGTCAAAGTCGCCACTGAGCACATCCCACAGGACGATCTGAAAATGGGGCCGGAGCGAGCGGCTTTGGCTGGGTCGGAGGCGGCCGTAGGGTGGACGAAACAGGCGGCTGTCCACCGCTTCGGCGCAGCGGCGCACATTATCTAAGTAGGGTAGGGCTTTGGTGCTCCAGCCGTTGAGATGATGGAAAGTGTGGTTGCCCACGGCATGACCCTCCGTCAGTACCTGGGCATATACGTCGGGGTGGCGCAGCACATTGTCGCCCACGCAGAAAAAAGTGGCTTTCGCGCCGAAAGTCCGCAACGTATCCAGTACCCAGGGGGTCACCTCGGGGATCGGGCCATCATCGAAAGTCAGATAGAGTACCCGTTCGGTGGTCGGTACCGACCAGGTGTAGGCTGGAAACATAGCCTGCATGAATTTGGGCGTTTTGATTAAGTACATTTTTTAGGAAAGGTGGAGTAACCTATAAACGAAGATTTTTAATATTGCTCTGTGAGCCTCAAAATTCTCTGTGAGCCTCGGTGACCTTTATTTTTGTTTCACAGAGGCTCGCAGAGAAAAAGGGAGGCTCACGGAGTTTGTTAGAAGATTTGGTTTGCGAGGCATTGAGAAAAAGGTTGAGCAACCCTCCTTCGACTAAAAAGGCTACGGCGGTTAAAAGGGCTACGGTGGTTAAAAAAGGGTTTAGCGGGGAGGTGTGCGGGCAGTTGGCCAGGATTTTACATTTTGCCAAACCAGGATAACGCTATTCTCCAACGGGAATCAGTTACTTTTGCGCAAACTTAGGCAACCCCTTTGAATTTCATCCGACCATTTCATTAAACTTCGCCTACGGGTTTTCTGCATAATGCGCGTTCGATTTGCTCCCTCTCCGACCGGTGCCCTCCATATAGGTGGCGTACGCACGGCTTTATACAATTACTTGCTGGCCCACAAACACGGCGGCACGTTCCTGCTCCGTGTGGAAGATACCGACCAGAACCGCTATGTGCCCGGTGCTGAAAATTATATCATTGAGTCGCTGCGCTGGCTGGGGCTGCTGCCCGACGAGGGCGTAGGTTTTGGCGGCGAGCTTGGCCCTTACCGGCAGAGCGACCGCCAGCCGATCTACCGTGAATATGCGGAACAATTGGTGACTCTTGGAGAGGCCTACTACGCGTTCGATACGCCGGAACAATTAGACGAGCGACGCAGGGCCATCGATAATTTTACCTATAATTACCTGACCCGCACCGATTTGCATAATAGTCTGACGCTCCCGGCGCAGGAAGTGCAAAGCCGTTTGGCGGCTGGAGCGGCGCACGTTATCCGCCTGCGGGTAGAGCCCGGGCGCGCCATTCACATCCACGATCTGATCCGGGGCGAAGTGGTGTTCCAGAGCGAGGAACTGGACGATAAGGTGCTGCTGAAAGCCGATGGCATGCCCACTTATCACCTGGCCAATATCGTGGACGACCACCTGATGGGCATCACCCACGTCATCCGGGGCGAAGAGTGGCTGCCGAGCACGGCGCACCACGTACTGCTGTACGAGGGTTTTGGCTGGTCGGATACAATGCCCCGATTTTCGCACCTCCCGCTCATTATGAAGCCGGTGGGTAATGGCAAACTGAGCAAACGCGACGGAGCCAAATTCGGCATCCCTGTGTTTCCGCTGTCGTGGCCCCTGCCGGGCGAAACAGCTCCGCCCGAAGAGCATTTTCCGGGCTTTCGGGAAGCGGGATTTTTGCCGGCGGCAGTCATTAATTTCCTGGCTTTGCTGGGCTGGCATCCCGGTGGCGATCAGGAGATATTTACGCTCGACGAGTTGGTACAGGCTTTTTCTTTAGAGCATATTAGTAAGGGCGGCGCGCGCTTCGATTACGAAAAAGCGAAGTGGTTCAACCAGAAATACCTGCAAATGCTCGATAATTCCGCGCTGGCAGCCTATATTCGCCCCTTGGCAGCGCAAAAAGGCTACACGGTCAGCGATGAATACCTGGCCCAGGTGGCCGGATTGATGAAGGAACGGGTGACCTTTTTGCCCGATTTTGTCGAGGTAGGGTATTATTTGTTCGAGCCGGTACGCGACTATGACCTGGAAACCATCACTAAAAAGTGGCAGACAGCATGGACTCCCGTTTTTGAACAATTAATCGCCTTGGTGGAAGGCTACGCGCCTTTTGAGAGCCTGGATCTGGAAACAGCGGTTAAGCAATTTATCACCGATCAGGGCGTAAAACCGGGCAATTTGCTGCCGCTTTTGCGCATAGCCCTGGCCGGTACGATGAAGGGGCCAGCTATTTTCGATATGGCGGTGGCACTGGGCCAAACCGAAACCGTTCGCCGTCTTCGTGCGGCACTCCTGGTTTTCAATCGTGGAAATTAATCAATCATTGCCAGTCACATTACTCCTCATCATTGCATCTACTCATCGGATGGTCAAAAAAAATGATTCTACGCCGAAAACCCCGGCACCGAAAAAGAAAGCGGGACTGCCTAATTTCGATATTTACATCAACGAACAGGGGCACATTGTGAAAAACTATGACGTGAACGAGGTAAACGAATACCTGAATCAACACGTACCGGATAAAAAATTGGCAGAAGGAGACAGTAATCAGCAGTAATGATTAGTGAACCAGACTCAGGGCATTTCGTTTTTCCGGAAAAAAGCAACTTCGCCGCATATCTTTTTCGCGCCTACGGTCACCACCAACGATTGCTTTAATCCGTTTTAATCCCACGACAAAAAACATTCTCAAGAACATCCCGGAAGGCCCCCCGCCGACCGATCGAAACACGTCTATATGACCAACCGGTTCAACAAGTTGCTCCGGTCACTACCCGTTTTAGTTGGGAGTGGCCTGCTGTTCTTTCTACCGATCGGCCTGTTCGCGCAAGTTGATAAGTTCAATTTCAACTATTCCGGCCCGGATACGGTATCTGCTGGTCCGGGTTGCAGCCGCACCCTGGCCAGTGCAATCGTGCCTTTGCCAACGGTAACTTCTGCGGTCGGGGCCAATATTACCATGTCCATGCAAGACCCCGCCCAAACCACTGGCGGGTACGCTTTTAATGCCCCGATTACGGCTCCAGCCACTATTTCGGTGGGTTGGTTGGTGAAAGACGATCAGGGACATTTAGCGTATTTTTATTTCCCCATCCATGTGCTGGATCAAACCCCGCCGGTCTTTGATCTGACCAGCTATCCGGCGACGATCAACTTCGCTTCCGTCGTGCAAGTGCCCGTGGCCACGAATCCGCCGGTGACGGACAATTGCAGCACACCCGCCCAGATCACCGTGGTGCTCACCGAAACGACGCGGCCCGACACCTGCCTGGCCGGTACTTTTACCCGGACCTGGCTGGCCACCGACCTGGCTGGTAATACGGCCGTTACCACCCAAACGATTCAGATCAGCGCGGATAATGCTCCGCCCACTTTTACTTTTCCGCCCCAAAGCGGCTCGGCCTCCTGCGCACAACTGGCCACCGCTTATCCGAGTTGGCTGGCTATGCAAATGGCCAATTTTGCGGTAGCCGACCCTTCGGGCATCCGGTCGGTTACTAATAGTGGTCCGGCTACTTTTCCGTCCGGTTGCGCCACGCCTTTGACCGTCACTTTTCGGGCCACCGACAATTGTGGGCTGACCCTCACCCGCACCGCGACCTTTACTACTTCCGATACGAATCCGCCCGTCGTAGCGACCGAAGCGCAAGACACCGTTGGTTATTGCTCGCCGACCAACGGGCATTTGGCCGCCCTCCACCAGTGGATCAGCCGCCACGGCTATCAGCAGTCGAGCGATGCCTGTAGTTTGCCTGCCCAATTAACTTATTATATGCGCATTGCGAACGTATCCCGCGATTCTGCCCAAGTGGTCGCCGCCTTTACAAGTTCGCTTTCCGGCGTATGTAAAACGGTGGTAGTCGGCAGCCAGACCTACCCGCAGGTGCGTGGCAAGGTGACCGTGGATTTTCTGGTACGTGATGCCTGCGGGAATGAAAGTTACGCCGGTGCGGCTACCTTTGTCGCTATTGATACCCTGCCGCCCGTCATCACGGGCACCGACACGACCCAAGCCTGCGGACAAGGCAATAATCAGGCGTTATTGACTGCCTGGATCAATGCGCGTGGCCGTGCTGTAGCTACGGATGACTGTTCGAGCGTGGCCTGGACCAATTTTTCCTTCATTACTTCTACCAACCAGACCGGTAACGGTGCCTTTGGTAGCGGCCCTTATCCCACCGTAGTGGCCAATGATTGTGGTTGGTACGCCGACGTTATTTTTCGGGCGACCGATCAATGCGGCAATATCGGGGCTGATACCCTGCGCTTTAGCACGACCGACACCATCGCTCCGGTAATTGGTGGATTCACGCCGGTGGTAAAGGTATATTGTCCCGCCACGGCCCCCGCTAATCCGGTAGCGACCGTGACCGACAATTGCGATCTTTCCCCCACTTTGGTCCGCAGTGCTCCCACGACGACCCTGCTCAATTGTAGCGGGAATTATAATGTGCGATTTATCTGGACGGCCACGGATGATTGTGGTAACACGTCCACGGCTGCGCAAATTTTTCAGGTGCGCGATACGCTTGGGCCGGTGTTTACGCTGTTGCCCGCGCCCAAAACCTTTCGCTGCGATACTTTTGTCTTGCCGTCGCCGGTCGTGAAAGGATTGGACATTGAGGTGGAGGATGTATGCAGCGTGGCGCAGCAAAATATTACCACGCAGATTGTTTCTACCCAAAATGCTGATCCGGCGGTATGTGGGCATTACAACTACCAGATCACCCGGATTTTCAGGGCGACGGATGACTGCGGCAACACGCGCACTGCCACGCAGGTATTGACCATCGTGGACAATGTCGGCCCGATACCGGTGGGTACGCTGGACACGATGGTCGTCTGCGAGGTAAGCCCGGCGATCTCGTTGCCTACTGCTGCGGACCTCTGTTCCGGTGCCAATGCTGCTCCGGTTTTTCTGAGCCAAACGATCACGCCCGGCCCCTGTACTGATAATTATTTGATCACTTTGCGCTGGCGTGCGCAGGACGTATGTGGCAACAGCACACTTTTTAACCAGACTATTCAGGTCCGCGACACCATGCCGCCGACCCTGACGGGCATTCCGGCCGACCTCAGTGTAGCATGCGGGGCTATTCCTGACCCGCCCGCCACCAGCAGTTTTACGACCACCGACAATTGCGATCAGGCCGTCACTATTACCCTGACCGAAACCGAAACCCGTGAGACGAGTCTGAGCAGTTGCAACCATTGGACAAATTACTTACTGCACCGCACCTGGACGGCTACCGATAACTGCGGGAATACCACCGCCCGGACGCAAACCATGCAGATAGAAGACAATATTGCGCCGATACTGGTCTTGCCAGCTACGTTGCAACTGTCTAATGATCCCGGAGATTGCGGCGTAGCACTCACCATTCCGGCACCGCTGTCGGTCTTCGACGAATGTACGGCTTTGCTGAATAATATTACCCTGCGGGATACGGCTGCCCTGGTCACCACCAGCGGTGGACCGATTACTACTACGCCGGTGGCTACCATGACCTTCCAATGGGCAGTGCCCAACCCGCCGCCAGCCAGTCCGGTGGTGGGACCCGCTACCCTGACCGTCTTCCTCGACAAGGCCGATTCTGAAATTGCTTCGGAAAGATTTATCATCCTCAGTGAGACCAACCAGTCGCTGGGCACTACGCTGCCAACGCCCACCCAGTGCGGTTCCAATGCGACGGTGCTCACCATTCCGGCGAATCAGCTCAATGCCTGGCTGGCCGATGGCGTACTAAAGTTCCGACTGGCACCCAATGGGACTGGCGGCAACGCTGCCAACGCTATTTGTTCCGGCGGACGGGCGCGCTTTATGCTGACTTATCAGGTGGCAGTACCGCAGGTGCCAGTGGCCGTAACGTATAAGCTGGACAATAATCCGGCATTAAATTACCCGCCCTCCGGCCCCCAGTTTGTGGGCACGGGTAGCCATATCATTTTATACACCGCTACCGATTGCGCGGGCAATAGCAGTACCGCCTTGCTGTCGCTCAATGTGCAGGATACGGAACCGCCGGTGGTGCAGGCTCCGGCTCCCATCATCGCTTATGTGGGGCAAACGAATTGCCAGGCCACAGTAGCCTTACCTTTTCCGGGTATTACCGATAACTGTGGGGTTGCCGGACGTTTTAGTAAAGCTTCGGCCCTGCTGAATGTCGCTTTTCAAAACGATCCCAATGCGGGCTGGATTCCCAAATTAACCACAATGAATATAGCGGGATTGATCCCGAATGCAGTGGGCACCGGAAAACTAACCATCCGGCATAAAGGGGATAACGCGGATAATGGCGAGTTTTTTACCGTTGCCGCAGGAATACCTTCGGTTGTTTTATCTGAGACTACCCTCGGCGTGGAGGAAGATGAATGCCTCCAGTTTAATGAATCTTACTTCGCCATTTCCGCCGCTGCTATTAATAGTTGGGCCGAAATGACCGGCACTGCCGTATTTAGAACACAGGCCAATAATAATGTCTTGTCTTACCTTGATTTCATTAGTCCATGCGGGCCATTGACCAACATGATGGATGGTATAAGCCAGATCCAGGCGGTGCTGGAGTATAACTACGCCCGGGTGGACTACGAGATCACCAAAGGTAATGTAGTGATCAAAAGCGATACGCTGCGTGGTAATTTGAGTACCGTGACCTTGCCACCCGGCGTGTATAAAGTGAAGTACCGCGTGACCGACAACAGTGGCGTAACCGGGATGACTTCCTATCTCCTTACCGTCCGCGATACCGTGAAACCGAAGGCTTTTTGTTTGTCAAAAACCATTTTTTCCGACCCTTCCGGTTTGCAGCCTTATACCTTGTTGCCTGCAGAAATAAACAACAACAGTATAGACAACTGTTCCGGCACCAATCTCACTTTTGCGCTTTCACAGACGACATTTACCTGTCTCCAGGCCCCGAATAACTTCCCGGTGACGCTGACCGTGACCGATACTTCTGGTAATTCCGCCACCTGTACGGCTCAGGTGAAGGTAGAAACCAGGGTGCTGCGTCCATATTACACCCCGGTTTGCGAAAGTGGCGACCTGATTTTGTTTGCTGATTCTACTTTGGCACCCAATACCAACCTTTACACGTTTATGTGGACGGGGCCAAATGCTTTTTTTTCCCCTCTGCAAAATCCTAACCCTATCGTTAATGCTGCTATTTTAAACGAAGGGACTTACATCGTAAAAATAACCGGTATCACCGGTTGCACCGCCACCGGAAGCGTCCTGGTGGACCTGCTTAATCTGCCGATCCAGCCCCTGCTGAATATCAGCACAGGGCCCTATTGCGAAGGCAGTAATGTAATATTAAATACCCCCAGTTACAGTGGTCAGAATGTCAACTATTCATGGTACGAAGGAAATCAGAGCAGTTCCACCCTGTTGGCTACTACTTTAACTTCCAGTTATGTAGTAGTCCAGCCTACCCTCGGTCAGCACCAATATTTCGTAAAAGTAGCGGGTAATGGCTGTACTTCTTCTACTTCTGATATTCAGACCATCAACGTATTTGCTAAACCGGAGGCTTCGGTCGAACAAGCCAATATTGTGATCTGTGAAGGGCAACCCCTCAATCTGGGGACGAGCGTCATGGGGAATGGCTTGCAGTATAAGTGGACCGGGCCGCCCGCAGGAGGTGTGGTGGGCACTTCGCAGTATGTGTTGGTTACTGGAAGTGCTACGCTGCCGAATGCCGGCGTTTACACTTTAGTTATTAGTAGAAATGGCTGTTCTTCCGACCCAAAAACGGTGACCGTAACGGTGAAAGCCAAACCGATGCGCCCGCAGGTGGTTCCCCAAAATTCAAAAGTCTGCGAGGGGGCTACCGTTACTTTAGTTAGTAGTAATTATACCATTAATAGTACTTACGTGTGGACTTCTCCGCAGTTGGATACCTCGGTTACCTCTACCAATAGCCTGACCCTGCCCGGCCTGGTGATGGCTGATTCGGGGGCCTGGACCCTCACCGTTAATTCGCAGGGCTGCACGTCTAATCCTTCGGTGCCCGTGTTGATCCAGGTACAGCAGTATCCCGATGTCATTGCACCCGCCAGCATTAAGCTATGCGCGGGCAATGGACAGCCATTGTTGCTTTCGGCCAGCACCAATGCGGATACCCTCTCCTGGACCTGGACCGGGCCGGGGGGCTATATAGATTTCAGGAGAAATCATCTACGCAATCCGGGCGTTCCGGGGCTATACAAAGTAGTGGGCAAAACGAGTTTTGGCTGTGCCGATTCGGCTTTGGTGAACGTAACCTTATCGCCCCGGCCGGTCATAGATGCCGTGACTAATAATGCGCCAGCTTGCGTTGATTGCAACACCGATGCCACGCTGCAAGCCACCATTTCCGGGCAATATGGGCCGCTTATGTACGCATGGACGGGGCCAGCAGGGTTCTCTTCTATGGTCATGAATCCAACCATAATAGGCGTATGTACCGAAGATAATGGTAATTATACGCTGGTGATAAAAGATACTATTGGGTGTTCCGCTTCTATGTCCACTACAGTAAGTGTACAGAAAAAACCCAATACCCCCAATGTAGCACTATTGGCAGCGGTCTGTCAGGGGGAATCGGTGACGCTGATGGTAACGAACGCCAATGATTACCCCAGCAATGCAATCTACAAATGGCATTCTGACAAAACGGGTCAGGATTTTATGACTACGCAAGCCAGTCTGGTCATTGGCCTGTTAAGCAACCAAAACGATGGCATCTATACCGTATTTGTGATGGTGGGTGCCTGTATGTCCAATACTTCGGCCAATATTTTAGTAACCGTAAAGCCTATACCCTTCGCCCCAATGCGCAGTTCTCCCAAGCCGGTTTTGTGTGCGGGTGAAACACTGCAACTGTTTGCTACCCCTGCTTCAGGCGATTCGTATAATTGGAAAAGGGTGCCGGGGGGCTGGTCAGCTACTACGCCCAATATAACCATTCCAAACGCAGATCTATCCTATACCGGCCTATACTCCGTACAAGTCACTGTCAATGGCTGTACCTCGGGCTATAGTGAACCGATCAGTATCACCGTGAATCCGCGTCCAGCCAAGCCGTTTCTGCTTAATATAAACCCTGTTTGTTGGGGTGATCCGACGGCCAAGTTAATACTGAACGTGCAACCCAATGCCAGTGGCGCGAAGTATAAGTTCTACAATGCCGATACCAACACGGCACTGGGCGACCCGATTTCGGGCTTTACTTTCCAGACTGCCGATTTGAGTGGTCTGCACCCGGGCCTAAACAGCTTTTACGTAGTTGCCCGGCTGGATTCCTGTGAATCGGAGCGTTCTGATGTAAAAACACTGCAAATAGACACGATCCCTAATATTACCGCCTACGCTGGCGAGGATTTTAATGCCTGCGCTTCCAAGCCCTTTTTAATCAATGCCGCTGATCCCGGCGAAGGCACCTGGACGCCGGTCGGAAGTCCGGCCACGCTAACCACGATCTTGAATCCCAATAATGATAGTACCTTGGTAAGAGATGCCCTGGCTGGCAATGTCTATCGCTACAAATGGACGCTTTCCAATGGAGCCTGCAAAAATTACAGCACGGATACCGTGCAGGTGACGGCCGTGGCGGTCGAACTTCCCATAGCCGTGGCCGATACTTTTGCCTGCGACGACACGCTGCGCTTGCGGGCTACGCTACCCTTGACTACCACGGGCACCTGGACACAGTCAGACAATCAGGCGAACCCCTTGCTCGGTAATATAGTAATTGAGGATCCTACTGATCCAAACACCCTGGTGCGCAATCTGCGACCCGGCCAGATTTATATTTTCCGCTGGAAATTGGGCGATACGGGCTGTGGGCCGCAGGAAAAAGAAACGAAGGTACGTTCTTTGAGCAACAAACCGGACATTGGGCCAGATATACATGTCTGTACTGCTGATGCCCGCGCGACGCTCGATCCGACAACCAAGCTGACCAGAGAGGAAACGGGACAATGGTTTAGCAAAACGGGTCTGCTCACTTTTGGCACCCCCAATAGTAGCTTCGGCAACGATGCTACCTCGGTGGGCAACCTGGTCACTGGCCCGAATGAAATCTACTGGGTCACCAATGGGGGTGCCTGCGGCAACGATTCCCGGGATACGATCATCATCACCTTTGGACAATTCCCGGTCGCCATTCCCGATCAGGTGAACGTCCCTTTCGGTACGCAAGTGGACATAAATGTGTTGGCCAACGATATTGTACCAGCTAACTTCAGCATACGTATTATCACCCCGCCAGTGTCCGGTAACTTTGATAGCATCGGATCAGGACTAGGACAATACACCTACCAGCCATCGGCTGATTTTTCCGGGTCAGATCAGTTCCTGTACGAAATCTGCAATACGGAGTGTACCGAAGATGCGTGTAGCAGAGCCACTGTGCAGTTGTTGGTACAAAACGCTGACCAATGTTGGCTGCCTACCCTGATCACGCCGAACGGCGACAATATAAACGACATCCTATTTTTTCCGTGTATCAACAGTGGGGTCGAAGGAACTGGTAGCGGCGAACTGACCGTTTTTAATCAATGGGGCAATGAGGTTTACCACGCCAGGAATTATGAAAATAACTGGCGCGGTACTTACAACGGGGAGGACCTGCCACCCGGCACGTACTATTACATTCTGGATGCTACCTATCTGCCCAAACCCGTGAGTCGTTTCCTGATTATTCAGCGATAATCAACCAATAACCAATAACTACTTACAAAAAATGAGGCACATTTACTTCATTTCCATACTATGGATCGCCGCCTGGCAACTGGCTTCCGCGCAGCAGGAACAACTATACACCCAGTTCATGCACAACAAGCTGGTCTGGAATCCGGGGTACGCGGGTAATTTTGAATCGCCCACCCTGGTTGCGGTTTATCGCAACCAGTTCCTGGGCCTGGATGGGGCACCGCAGACCTTTGCCCTGTCGTTCAATATGCCCTATAACATTGATAAAAAAGTGGCCTTCGGGGTCAATATAGTGGGCCACAGCATTGGTATCACCAAAATTCTTAATTTGGATCTACTCCCTTTTACCTACATCATTCAGTTGAAAAATGGTAATTTTGGTGTCGGCATTCAGGTGAATTTACGCCAGTTTTCGCAGAATTGGGGCGATCCATACTTGGTTACCTCTGGCTTTGGCGGGAATGACCCGGCGATTCCAAATGAGGCCAATAACAAAATCATCGTCAATCCAGGGGTTGGTTTTTTTTATAAATCCACTCGCCATAACTGGTATGCCGGGGTAGCGGTGCCGAGACTTATTTCCAACAATATTGATTTTGCTGCGGTGGGCAATGTTATTTCGCGAGAAGTCTTTCATTGCAACGCCATGGGCGGTTATACTTTTAACACCAGTAAAGATGTTAAAATTGTCCCCCAGGTGCTGCTGAAATACGCGGCAAATGCGCCATTCCAGGCGGATATTAATGGCACTGTTCTGCTGAAAGATAAATATTTGGCCGGCCTTACTTACCGGACTGGCGGAGGCCAAACGACTGTTATCGGTGAAAGCCTGGATTTCCAACTTGGACTACAAGCCACCGAGAAACTGTTTTTCTGCCTTTCCTACGATCTCAGCCTGACCCCCCTGCGGAGATACCACAGTGGTTCGGTAGAACTCACGGCCCGTTATTGGTTCAATCCGCCCCCGCCGGAAGGTACTGATATTGAATTTCCATATTGATACAGCCGTAAACGCACTTAGTAGAAAATATTGGCATATTAAACACCACATTTCTCGAAAATACGTTCTGCTTTAACCCCCGTAGCCCTTTCAGGCGAAGGAGGTAAGGCGAAGGCGGTAAGCCAAATATAGCAAGCCAAACACGCCCACCCCCGCCAGTTTTTCCCATATTTTCAACACTTATCCTATCATTTTGAAAAAAATGCTCCGTACACTAATCCTTGTTCCCCTGCTGATAGTACTGGCCGTCGCTACCTTGTCGGCCCAGAACTCTTCCAAGAGCAAGTCCAAAGACCGGTTTCGGGAAAAAGACGATCCCGAAAACAAGGTCACCATTCTCAATGTCATCACCGTCAACAGTCCGGAAAGGGACTATGCGCCGGCCTTCTTCGAAAACGGGATCATTTTTGTCAGCACCCGAAAGAAACGCGCCGCCCCGAGCGGGGAGTTTTTCTCTGATCTCTACTTTGCGCCTTTTGATCCGAATGGTAACCCGGCCACGGCCCAGGAATCCCCACTTGATCTGAATACGACCAAAAATGAAGGCCCGGTAACTTTCAGCCGCGATTTCAAGACCATTTACTACACCCAGACCAATAATAAAAACGGCGTGATGAAGGCGGGAAAAGATGGTAAAGTCCACCTTAAAATCTACTGGGCCAAGGCGGGTCGCCGCTATTGGGAACCACAGGACGAGCTCCCTTTTTGCAGCGACGACTATTCCTGCATGACACCCAGTTTGAGTGTGGATGGCAAGCGTATGTATTTTGCTTCCGATATGCCCGGTGGTTATGGTGGCTACGATATTTATTATGTCAACCGCACTTCCTCCAACCGCTGGGACAGGCCGGTAAATGTTGGCCCCGAAATTAACACCTCGCAAAACGATATGTCGCCCTGCGTCACGCAGGCGGGCACCTTGTTTTTCGCTTCCGCTGGTCATAATACCATGGGCGGCCGCGACTTGTTTTATTCCAATCCGATAGATGAGACGACGTTTGGCGATGTAGTGAATCTGAACAGTCCTTTTAATAGCGATGCCGATGAATCCAGCATTATTGTGGACTTTGACGGCAAACGCGGTTTTTTCGTCAGTGAACGCAGTACCGGCTACGGGAAAGCCGATATTTATGCGTTTTCCATTGAAAAAGGCATCGAAGGGATAGAAAAACCCAAGGTCATCCCTGCCGAAATTCTGGTACTCAATGCCAAAACCGGCGAGCCGCTCAAGGGCGCAGCCATTCATATTCTGCAGCCCTCCGAGGATGGGTTTCGAAGTGGCAAAGACAATTTTTACACCATTGATCTGCTGCCAATCCAGGATAAAAAGAACGCCCTCAGTATGCAGCTCGTGCGGAAGGATGCCGAAGACATGGGTAATCCCGACCTGCTAACCAACGTGGTGGGTCGCGCTTCCGGTGATTTTGACCGCTACCGCAACTATTTCATTCTGGTAAGTCTGGAAGGATTCCGGACGGCCGAGCGGCTCATCGCTGCGGATACCAAAGAAAGCGGGCAATTAAAATTTAACTTGCAGGAGGCACCGGTTTGTCTCAAAGCCAGCGGTATTATTTCGACCGATAAATTTGGTACCCGCGTAGCCAATGCTTCCCTGAAATTTGTGCATAAAAGCACTGGATTTGAAGAGAAAGTACGCACCACCTGGAGCGGCCAATACGATGCGTGTCTCCCTTATGAAGGCGACTGGATAGTCTATATCGAACGCGAACATTTTAAGCCGGAAAACTACCAACTGAAGGCCGCCAAGGGCAAAACCGACTTCCAGGAAATTCGTCTGCGTCCGCTGGAAAGCGAGGTGGCCACCACCGTGGAGGAAGTGATGCCGCTTTCCAATGGCGTACAGGCCGGTTCGGTGCTGGTAATGGATAAGGTATTTTATGAATATAACAAGGCTACCCTCAATTACGGAGCGGTGCGTCACATGGATGCCTTGTATGAACTGATGCAGCGTTACCCGCAGATGGAAATTGAAATGATAGTCCACACCGATACGCGCGGTGATACCAAACAAAATCAGGAACTGACCGATGCCCGCGCCAAGAATGCCAAGACCTACCTGGTCTATCGCGGTATTGATGAAAAACGGATTACCGCCTACGGCAAGGGAGAATCCGAACCGCGCAACCAATGCACCGAAGGTATAGAATGCAGCGATGAACAACACGCCGAAAATAACCGCGTCGAAGTGAAAATCCAGAGACTGGGCACGGTGTTGCCAAACCCAAGGCCCTGAGTACATTGTTTGAGAATGCGAGTATTTGAGTATATGACCAAAGCACTTGGTAATTAGGTAATTGATCAAATACTCGAATAAACAATGTAGTAAGTTCCTGATTATAGATAAAAATTCAGCCGTTGTTGACAATGAGTCAACAACGGCTGAATTTTTAGAAATTGCTTTTATCTTTCAGCTAAAAAAACGGGATGCTGCTACGCTCCAATTGCCAATTACTTTTTTAAATTATTGCTTTACCAGCTCCACATATCCTGTTCGTGATTAAATAACGCATCTTCAATCCGTTCGGCTTGCATCACCATATCCGTACCAGTCAGATAATCCTGCAAACGCCGGTCGTAAATATTATTTTCCTTGACCACCATGGAGGCGAAATGCCGCATCTCGAACACGTCTTCCCAAGTAGTAGTGGTGCTGTAATTGCCGCCCGGCGTCACCGCTTTATGGTGGGCCAGCACCGCCCTCGCGGTAGGGTAATGCACCCAAAAAAGCGGCTTTTCATAGCGGAAATCGCCGTTTTCGTCCTTTACATCCACTAATGGCGCGATGCCCAGAATGCGCACGCGCAGGGTACCGGTGTTGGCATCAAAAAACCACGACTCTTTCAGCCGGAACCGCTTCACGTCTTCCCAATTGATCGTGCTTTCCACTACTTCTACTTTATCTTCCCCCGTCTCCACGTCTATATTGAGAATAGTTTCGGTGTGGAAAAGCATCTGCCGAATATCATCGGCATTTAGGGGTTTCGTAAAACGGTCATTCTCCGTGCTGTACACCGGCAAGTCGCCATATAAAGCCGCTTCAGCCAGTATCTGGAACAAAGGCGATTCCGGGCTGACGAACGGCAGGTTCATCTTTTCGCGGGTATCTATTACCCGCCACAGCCGTTTTTCCCAAAAAATATCTGCTTCGCGAATGGGTTGGTAAGGTAAAACCCGCTGTTCGGCTATCACCGCCCGCTGCGTAATATCGTCCAGCGGCGGAGCGGGCAAAGCCTCCACGGGTTCAGGGGTTTGGGCAAAAAGGAAGTGGGCGGCGAGCAAAGCACTGCCAAGACAACCCATACGCCGGGCTGCCCGCAATGACTGACTGGTCATGTTGGTCGTGTTTAGTAGTATGAAAAAAATGGGATGAAAAAGAAAAATCGGTAGCAGTGAGAAATGGGCAAAAAAGACCATCGGCGATCAGCAAATGGAACGTAGCAACATCCCGATTTTCATCGGAAAGTAAGGAGGAATAAACGACTATCCTCAACCCCAACCCTTAAAGGAGAGCGGATAGAGAATAAGGCGTGATTTTCATTCATTCCTACCTGAAAATAGCTTCCCTTTAGGGGTTGGGGGTTGCCAAGGAAATGCAGAAAGCAATACCTTAACACAGTATTTTCCCTTAAGTCAACGACATTGCCCCTTACGGGGGGAGCCGGAGGGGGGCTTCTTAATTCAAACGGGGAAAGAAATGCCCTATTTCGTTGTTAAAAATTTTAACAAGCGTTAAAAAAACGCGCAAAGTCCAGCAACGAAGCAAAACGGAAGTCCACGGACAAAGCAGCCAGTGCAACCGCCTCCTCCGTTTTACCAGCGATCAGCACGGTACGCATCCCCAGTTTTTGGCCAAACAGCATATCCGACGCAGAATCGCCAACCATCCAGGCCTGCGAGAAATCTATTTCCGGGAAATCTATCATGGCCAGCCAGGCCATGCCCGTGGCGGGTTTGCGGCAGGAGCAGCCCGCATCGCTGCGGTGCGGGCAATGATAAGCCCGGTCAATACGCCCGCCCGCTGCCGTGGCTACACGAAACATTTTGGCATGTACGGCCGCCAGATCAGCCTCGTTCATTAAACCTTTGCCAATACCAGCCTGGTTAGTAACCACCACAATGCGCTGAAAATGAGCCGATAAGATACGTAATGCCTCGTCCAGCCCTGCCGTGGGTATCCAGGCATCCGGCGTTTTTACGTAGTCGTTCGGCGTGCGTACATTCACCACACCGTCGCGGTCAAGAAAGAGGGTCATTGGTTGGTGTATTGGTTATTGGTGTATTGGTTATTGGTTATTGGTGTATTGGTTATTAGGGTACAAAATTTTGATGAGTAAGGAATCACAGCAGTTTCTTATTTGACGTTGTCCATAGCGTAAGCCCCCCTCCTACTCCCCCCGTAATGGGGGAGAGTGCATCGAGCAGGGGTAAAATCAGGACTTTTTTCTTCCAATAAGAAACTGCTGAAGTAAGCAGGAGTCAGTGCATAGATTGTTGATGATCAAAATTTTGCATTATTTTAAAATCTATATTTATTCTATCCATGTACTTGATCAAGATGAAAAGTAATGCTCAACAAATATTGGTTGATCCTGTTGAAGCAGGCAGTGAAGCGAACTTTCGCTCCCTGTTTTCGTTTCATGCGGCAAAATACCCCCAATAACCAATAACCAATACACCAATAACCAATAACCAATAACCAATACACCAACAACCAATACACCAATAACTATATGCGTATCGCTATTCTATCATCCAGTACCCGCGTGAATCGCCAATCGCACCGTGCGGCGTTGGGATTGGCGCGTTTTATCGAACAACAGGCAGTGCATCCGGTGGAAATACTGGATTTGGCGGCTTCTAACTTTCCTTTATTGGAAGAAGTGCTGCATCGCCACCCCAATGCGCCCACTGGATTAGTAGAATTTGCCGACCAGGTCCGTCAAGCCGATGCCTATCTGTTCGTATCGCCAGAGTATAATGGCGGCTACACGGCGGCCCTGAAAAATGCCGTGGATTATTTAAAAGAAGGGGAATTCTCCCGTAAAGTGATCGGCGTTGTGTCCGTGACCAGCGGCCCACTGGGCGGTATTCGGGCGGCAATGGCGATGCAACAACTGGTGCTGGGCATTGCCTGCATTCCCATTCCACAGATGCTGACCATCGGTCAGGTGGGGCAGAAGTTTGACGAAGATGGTCAATTGCTGGACCCCGCTTTTGAAAAAAATATTCAGTCCTTTCTACATCATTTCCTGTGGCTGGCCGAAGCGGTAGCCGAAAAGAAGGCTGCCGACACCAATCTTGCCAATGCCGTACTGGCGGTTTCAGCCGCCGACGCGTAGGCTATGACTAAGCACCATTTCGGGCGTACTACCAACCTGCTGGCGAAATGTGGCCTGGTGTCCCGGAACTCCGTTCCGGGGGGATATACCGGAACGGAGTTCCGGGGTACAAGGCCCGGACACAAGGCCCGGAACGGAGTTCCGGGACACAAGGCTGGGACGGAGTTCCGGGACACAAGGCTGGGACGGAGTTCTGGGGTACAAGGCCGGAACGGAGTTCCGGGACACAAGGCCGGAACGGAGTTCCGGGACACAGACCGCTGAAGCCTTCGGCTACTGCCGCTATTTTATCAAAACCAGTTTATTCACGCTGCGCTGACCGCCCGACTGGAGTTCAAAAAAGAACAAACCATTGGGCCATGCCGCACATTCCACCGGAATATTGGCCGTGCCCGTGTTCAATACCTGGGTGTACATCAAACGCCCACCAGTTTCCCAAACTTGTAGCAAACCATTGTCAGTCAAGGGATTA
>Ga0105047_10007666_pt1 | contig 18136 bp, 14 predicted proteins | sample MAT04_FD_78384 | JGI IMG/M metagenome (GOLD analysis project Ga0105047, IMG submission 78384) | Freshwater microbial communities from Lake Fryxell liftoff mats and glacier meltwater in Antarctica - MAT-04 (megahit assembly) | ecosystem: Environmental > Aquatic > Freshwater > Ice > Liftoff...
CCCGGACGCACGCCGGTGAGCCGCGTGAGGCCGCCCCGCTGCGTGATTCCGATCGAGGCGCCGTCGAGGCTGACCGTGAGATCGGCGATCGGGGTCGTGATGTCGATCTGCCCGAACGGACGCCACATGTTGCTCGCCTCGAGGCTCGGGCGCAGGTGCTCGAGGAACAGCCGCTCCACGAACGTCTCCGCAGCCGGCTCGTCGGCGACGTCGGTGCGCGGCGTGGTCAGCGCGGCCTCGTTGATCAGCGCCTCGACGTTCGCCTCCCAGTCCTCACCGTCGTGCGACGCGAGGTGGTACGTCTCGAGCGCGCGATCGGTGTCGATGAGCTGCGCCGAGAGCTTGTCCGCCTCGCCCTCGCGCGTGATGTTGGTGATGAACAGCAGCAGCTTCGGGTAGCCGATCTTGCGCTCGTTCAGCATCGCCAGGTGATCCGCGTAGGGACGCATCCGGCCGTTCGGCTCGCGCAGCGCCTCGCGCTCGTAGTCGGTGCGAATGCGCAGGATGACGCAGAGCAGTCGGCCGCGGCAGCCCTTGGTCACGGTCTCGTCGATGGTCTGGATCGCGAGGCCGGTGTCGCGCCGGCTGGCGTCGTCGATCAGCCGGATCAGATCGGACGTCCGGGTGCGAGCCGATGCGCCGGTCGGGCTGCTGATCACGAACGCGAGGGGCGTGCGCTCGCCGACCTCGATCACGCCAGCCTCGGCCAGCGCAGCCGAGGCCCACGCCGCCGCGACGAACGCGCCTACCCAGAGAAGACCTCGCCTCACGCGGCGCATCATCGCAAGGAAGCGAACTCGACGGAAGTCACCGGTTGACCTTCGAGCCATCCCCTGGGAGGCCTGATCGGTGCGATCGGCCTTCATTTTCACCCTTTTTCTCGCTGCAGCGCCCGCCTGGGCCGACGAAGGGATGTGGCTCTTCGATGACTTTCCGGCCGCGAAGACCCAGGCGAAGTACGCCTTCACCCCCACACAGCCCTGGCTCGACAAGGTGCGGCTGGCGTCGGTGCGCCTCGCGCGCGGGTGCTCGGCCAGCTTCGTCTCACCGAGCGGGCTGGTCCTCACGAACCACCACTGCGCTCACGGCTGCATCCAGTCGCTCTCGTCGCCGACCGACGACTTCGTGACACGCGGCTTCAACGCCAAGGCGCTCCCCGACGAGCGAAAGTGCCCGGGGATGGAGGCCAACCAGCTGGTCGCCACCACCAACGTCACCGCGCGCGTGCAAAAGGCGCTCACCGGTCTGACCGACCAGGCCATGAACGACGCACGAAAAGCCGAGATCTCGCGCATCGAGAAGGAGTGCGCGACCAGCGACGAGATCCGCTGCGACGTGGTCACGCTCTTCGGCGGCGGGCGCTACGATCTGTACCGCTACAAGCGCTTCCAGGACGTGCGCCTGGTGCTCGCGCCCGAGGTGGGGATCGCGAACTTCGGCGGCGATCCGGACAACTTCGACTTCCCTCGCTACTGCCTCGACATGACGCTCCTGCGCGTCTACGAGAACGGCAAGCCCGCCGCGACGCCGGACTATCTGCCGTGGTCCGCCGAGGGCGTGAAGGACGGCGAGCTCACCTTCATCAGCGGGCACCCGGGGCGCACGCGCCGCCTCGAGACGATCGCGCAGCTCGAGTACATCCGCGACGTCGAGCTGCCGAAGCGCCTCGTGCGCCTCGCCGAGATGCGCGGCGTGCTCACCAGCTTCGCTGCGCGCGGCAAGGAGCAGGCGCGCACCAGCGAGACCATGCTGCTTTCGATCGAGAACACGCTCAAGGCGTACACCGGCCGGCACCAGGCGCTCGTCGACAAGCGGTTCTTCGCTGCCAAGGTCGAGGAAGAGCGCTCGCTGCGCGCCAAGATCGACGCGGATCCGGCGAAGAAGAAGAAGTACGCGCCGGCCTTCGCGGCGATCGAGTCGGCGATGCTGAAGATGCGCGACATCGTCGACGAGTACGACGCGAGCGAGGGCAGCCGGGCTTGGCAGTCCGAGACGCTGAGCGCGGCGCTGACGCTGGTGCGGCTGGCGAACGAGAAGGCGAAGCCGAGCGATCAGCGGCTCCCCGAGTACGGCGACGCGAAGCTCGCGGCGCTCAAGGCGACGCTCCTCGCGCCGAAGCCGTACTATCCGGAGCTCGAGATCGAGGCGATGACGTTCTCGCTCACCAAGCTCCGCGAGTCGCTGGGCGTCGAGCACCCGCTGGTGATGAAGGTGCTCGGCAAGGACTCGCCGCGCACGGTCGCCACGCGCATGGTGAAGGGCACCAAGCTGCGCGAGGTCGCGGCGCGGCGTAACCTGTTCGACGCGGACGCCGCCGCGATCGCCAAGTCGACCGATCCGATGATCGTGCTCGCGCGGGCGATCGATCCCGACTTCCGTCAGGTGCGAAAGGCGTACGAAGACGTGGTCGAGGCGGTGGTGAAGAAGAACGCCGAGGTCCTCGCCAGCGCGCGCTTCGACGCCGGCACCAGCACGTACCCCGACGCGACTTTCACGCTTCGATTGTCGTACGGATCCGTCGCGCCGTTCACGAAGCGCGGCGCGAAGGTGGGGCCGTTCACCGACGTCGCAGGCGTGTATCGGCGCGCGACCGGATCGGATCCGTACGCGCTGCCGTCGAGCTGGATGCGCACGAAGCCGAACCCCACCACGCCGTTCGATTTCACGACGACCAACGACATCATCGGCGGCAACTCCGGCTCGCCGGTGATCGACAAGAACGGCGCGCTGGTGGGCCTGGTGTTCGACGGCAACCTCGCCAGCCTCGGCGGTGACTTCGGCTACGACGGCACGAACAACCGCGCGATCGCGGTCGATGCGCGCCTGATGTTCGAAGCGCTCGACAAGGTCTACGACGCGCGCCGCATCGTCAAAGAGATCCGGCCCTAGCCGCGTCGCGCAAGAGCTTGAACGTGCCGACCGGCTCGGCCGCGAGTGACGCCAGGATCCCGCCCATCGTCGCGCCCATCACGCCGACCGTGGTGACCTCGCTGCCCGCGAAGTAGAGGCCCTTGATCGGCGATCGGGCGCGCAGCCAGGGGTTCTGGAAGCGCTCCGGGGTCGGCTCGAGGCCGTAGATCGAGCCCTTCATCGGCCGCACGAAGTGATCGGTCGACACGGGCGTCGACAGCTCGGCGTACTTCACGAACGGACGCAGCCCGGGCATGTGCTCGAGGAACTGCGCGAGCATCTTCTCTTCCAGGCTCTTCTTCAGCGCGTCGTACTCCTCGCCGCGCTTTCGCCACTTCTTCCCCTGCCACGGCGCGAACGTCTCCCACGGGACGAACGTGACGACCTCGCCGGTGTGCAGCTGGCGCGGTCCGGGATCGTGCAGCGGATCCTTCAGCGAGGGGAAGCTCGAGTACAGCACCGGTGCGCGGGGCATGTTGGAGGGGTCGAGCACGTCCCATCCCTCCAGCTCGGGGCTCCACTCCTCGTAGAACCACTTGTTGGCCGCCGACGCGCCCGCGGTGCGGATGTCGCCTTCGAAGCCGAGATAGAGACAGACGTGCGCGGGCGCGGGCGCGAGCTTGGTCGTGTCGTCGATCCAAGATCCGCGCTGGCCGGGCAGCATCCGCGTCACCGTCGACTGCACGCCCGCTGCGCTGATCACGCGATGCGCTCTGATCTCCTCGCCACCTTCGAGGCGCACGCCGTACGCGCGGTTGTCGCGCACCAGGATCTCCTCGACGTCGGCGTGGATGCGGGTCCATCCACCCGCGCGCGCGACGGCGCCGCAGAGCTGCTCGGCGATGACCTGCGATCCGCCCACCGGATAGTATCCGCCCCACAGGAAGTGCTTGGTGACGAGCGCCTGCATCGCGAACGACGAGCGGTTCGGCGGCGAGCCATAGTAGCCCCACTGCGCGACCAGCACCGCGCGCAGCTTCGGATCCTGCGTCAAGCGCGCCACCACATCGGACGTGAGCTGCGCGAGATGATCCTGCGCGTCGCGCGCCAGCCAGCGATCGGCGAACGTTCCCACCCAGCGCGGCAACGTGCGCGCGAGATAGTATGACTTCATGCTGCCGCTGACCCTCTTCACGAGCAGGAAGTACTCGTCGATCGCGCTGCGTTCCTGCGGGAACGCGTCGTAGAGGTTCTGGCGGAACTGCTGCGGATCGTCGGGGAAGTCGATGCGAAAGCCGTCGGGATAGTAGAACTCGTCGTACACTTTTCCGAGCGTGGCCCACTTCAACCCGCCGCGCGTGAGCTTGGTCAGCAGCCGCCCGATGGTGCTCTTCTCGCTGACCTCACCGACCGCGTGGACGCCGACGTCCCAGCGCCAGCTCTTCCGCCGGAACGTGTGCGTGAAGCCGCCGGGGACGTAGTGCTGCTCGAGGACGAGGACTTTTTTGCCGAGCTCGGACAGCATCGCGGCCGCGGTGAGGCCGCCCATGCCGGAGCCGATGATGACGTAGTCCCAGACGCGGTCGGGGCTGGTCTTGCTCCAGGGTCGTTCGCTCGGGATCACGAACGGCGAAGATTCATCGGGCGGTTCGCGAACGCAACGGGCTTGAGGATGGAGTCGAACACGCGCTTGCCGGCTTCGGACGCGGGCGGCGGGCTCGGACGGCGCACGATGGGATCAGCGCGAAACGGCGGCGCCTCGACCGATGTCGGCGGGGGAGGGGCACCGGTGATGCCTCTGCTCGCGCTCTCCGACGGGACGCGCGGAGGCGCGGGTCGCGGTGTGGGAGTCGGGCGGCGGAACAACATGACGGGCCTGAGTGTCGGCGCCACTCGACCCTGTGACTCGCCTACTTTTCGAGCGTGCGAGCCGCCACGTAGTCCAGCTCACCGGTCAGCGTATCGGCCGCTGATTTCGGCGATTCCAGCGGATTCAGGCAGAAGAGCTCGGTCCACGCTTCCTCTTCGACGCCCCACTGCCGCACGTACCACTGCTTGTCGTGCTCGCGCTGGTTGAGCGGGAACACGACGCAGCGCCACGGCTTGTACTTGGTCCACGAGCCTTCCTCGGCGCCGACCTTGTGTAGCGCGCAGCCCTCATTGGAAAACACGCACCAGTCGTCGACGACCTTGGCGGTGGGGAGACCGTCCTTGATCTTGTCGCCGATGAAGCCGCGAGCCTCGATCTCGGCGCGCGCGGACGGCCTGAGGTGCGGGAGGATCGCCGGCAGGTGATCGGTGATGCGCGCCACCTCGTCGGGCTCGAGCGCGGGCTCGCCTTGCTGGCAGCAGATGCCGCCGCAGCGCGGGAACACGCACTCGAACTTGGCCTCGTCGAGGTTGAGCACATTCAGCTTCACGACTTCTTCTGCACGGGCCCGCGCCCGAATCGCTTCTGGTAGATGACCTTGTCGTCGCCGTCTCGGTAGTAGTCGGGGAGCCGCGCGATCTCGGCGTAGCCGGTGCGCAGATAGAACGCGCGCGTCGCGTCGTAGGAAGGCTTCGATGCGGTCTCGATCAAGAGCATGCGCCCGTTACGTGCGATGACGTCGGCCTCGGCGTGCTCGAGGAGGGCGCGCCCCACGCCCTGGTTGTGCGCGGCGGGATCGACGGCGATCCAGTAGAGATCGTAGACCGCCTCGGCGAGCGGGGTGTCGCCCCAGCACGCATAGCCGAGCACCCGATCTTCGCGGGTGGCGACGGCGAACAAATAGCCGCGTTTGTCGTCGGCGAGCCCGTAGTCGATGAGCTCGAGCGCGACCCCCAGCTCCTCGGCGCTGAACGCCTCGGTGGCGGCGAGGATGCGGATCAGCGCCGGGCGATCGGACGCATTGAGCTCGCGGACAACGAGGGGTGGCATCGACGCCTGACTAACCCGAACTCGCGGGGCTGTCATGCTGGTCCGGGACGAGACAATCACTCAACGCCGTCGCGCGGGTGACGATGGGTGAATGTGAGCCTTCTGAACGCACGCTTACCCGGGGGCACCGACCTCGCCAGCGCGTACCGGGCGCGCTCGACGGTCCGGTTCTCTGCGATCAGCGCCGTCGCCGCGGGGGTCTTCGCCGTTCTCGACCTGCTCGACGCGCAGCTCGGACAGGCGGCGGTCGACGGGATGTGCTCGCTCGCGATGGTGCTCGGCGTGCTCCTCGTTCGCCGTGGGCGGCTCTCGGTCCCGACCGCGGCCGTGAGCCTGTGCACGGTGGGCCTGATCGATGGCATCGCGACGCTCTACAACTTCGGTGGCGGACCCGCGTTCTTCGGCTGGCTCATCGTGCCCGCGGTCGCCGCGATGTTCCTGGTCGGGCGGCGGACCGGCGCGCTCTTCGCCGTGCTCGCCTGCATGGTGATGGTGATCGCGACGGTCATGAGCGCAAACGGCTTCGAGTTCCCGCCGGCGCCGTCGCACTGGCTCGAGCTGGTGATGGCCTCGTCGGCGGGCGCGATGATCTGCGCGCTGACGGCCTCGTACGATCGACTGAAGGACGCCAACCTCGCTGAGCTCGAATCGCTGCGGAAAGAGGCTGAAGCCGCCAACCACGCCAAGGGCATGTTCCTCGCGAACATGAGCCACGAGATCCGCACGCCGATGAACGGCGTGATCGGGATGGTCGAGGTCCTGCGCACCACGCCGCTGTCGCCGGATCAGAGCCGCTCGCTCGACGTCATCCAGGGCTCGGGCCAGGCGCTCTTGCGGGTCATCGACGACATCCTCGATCTCTCCAAGGTCGAAGCCGGCAAGATGGTCCTCGAGGAGACCGACTTCGACGTCCACGGGCTGGTCGGCGAGATCCGCACCCTGCTCGCGCCGCGCAAGGGCGTCGCGCTGATCGCCTCGATCGCGGGCGGCGTGTCGCGCTACGCGATCGGTGATCCGCTCAGGGTGCGGCAAGTGCTGCTCAACATCGTCGGCAACGCGCTCAAGTTCACCGAGCACGGCAGCGTCGAGATCGCGCTCTCGATGGCGGCCCCGGAGCGCGTGCGCTTCGCCGTGCGCGACACCGGCCCGGGTATCGATCCGGCGCGGCTCGCGACCCTGTTCGCGCCCTTCACCCAGGCCGACGCATCGACCACCCGGCGCTTCGGCGGCACCGGGCTCGGCCTGGCGATCTCGCGCGGCATCGTCGAGACGATGGGCGGCTCCATCGAGGCCACCAGCGTGGTCGGCGAAGGCACCACGTTCACCATCGAGATGCCGCTTCGGAAGGGCACAGCGCCGCTCGCCGTCGTCGCCGCTGCGCCCGCCCGACATGGCCTGCGCGTGCTCGTGGCCGAGGACAACGCGGTGAACAAGCTGGTGATCAGCGCGATGCTGCGCCGCCAGGGTCACCAGTGCGATGTCACCTCGAACGGCCGCGAGGCGGTCGATGCGATGCTCCGTCGCGACTACGACCTGGTCCTGATGGACTGCCACATGCCGGAGCTCGACGGACGCGGCGCCACGCTGCGGATCCGCGCGATGAGTGACGTCGCGCGCGCGCGCACCCCGATCGTCGCGCTGACCGCGTCGGCCATGGAAGACGAGCGCGCGGCGTGTCTCGCCGTCGGCATGAACGCGGTGCTCACGAAGCCGCTGACGCTGGAGGCGCTCACGACCATGATCGACCGCGTGGTTGCCCGACCCGCGGCGTGAGGTTCCCGGTACAGTGGGTGCGCGTGGGGGAGGTCGGACTGCGCGTGGAGGGCACGATCGTGGCGATCGACCTCGCCGGCAATACATCGCCCGGGGTACCGTTCGCGGGCGTGACGCCCGAGCTGCCTCCTGACTATCGATTCGAAAACGGGTGCGCCGCGACCCCGCCCTCGGCATGGGCCGCGCTCCTGATCGCCGCGCTCCTCCTGTCTCGCCGCCGCGCCGCGCTCGTGGCGCTCGCGATCCTCGGCGGCTGCAGCTCGGCCGAAGCGCCACCCACCACCGGTCTCCCTTTCGTCTTCGAGCGCCCCGCGAAAGGTGAGCCGCTCACCGCGACCGAAGTCGACGCGTTCACCGGCGAGCTGAACGCGCTGTGGCACGAGGCGAAGTACTTCGAGTGGGCCGCCGACGTCAGCCACGGCGTCGATGCCTCGACCGGCAAGCCGGACTATCTGTTGTGGTGGCACGACGTCGAGGTGGTGAAGGCGGGCGACACGGTGACGTTCCGGCACAGCAACACCGGCGGCGGGCACAACATCTACATTCCCAGCTCGCACGTGCTCGGCGCGGCGGCGGCGGGATATCTGTTCACCGGCGATGCCGCGATGGGTCGGCTCGCCGCGCAATACGCCAAGGGCATCGATGCGGCGTGCCGCGGCTTCGTGTTCGATGCGAACGACACCAATACTCATTTGATGGCGCGCAACGTCGTGGGCTCCAATCACGGGTACTCACTGGCGGACGGCAGAAAAGCCGCGGTGGACTATACGCCCTGGTTCACCGCGTATCAGGAGTGGAACGCGCAGCGCTTCCAGTACGCGAACAATCCGGACTGGGGCGACGTCTGGGTCACCAACATGCGCTCGAAGGACGACGTCCCGCACATCTACATGGCGGCGCTGATCCTCGAGCGGCTGGCGATCGACGCGCCCGATGCCGCCATCAAGGCCGCCGCGCAAAAAGGCCTCGATTGCGTGCACGGATTCACGAAGGACATCGTCGATTCGGGCTACGTGATCCGCACCAAGGATCCGGCCGGGCAGGCCTATACGCCGACCGAGGATCTCGCCAGCTTCGTCCAGTACGAGAGCATCGATCCCAAGGGGGAGTGCGCCGCCAAGCTCACGAGCGCGCTCCTCGGCACCGATGATCCGCGCGGCAACGACTGCGGCCGAAATGCCATCACCGGATACGAGTCGTACGCGGTGGCGCTGCACTTCTACAACTATCACATCGTCCAGACCTTCCATCTCACCGCGGCGCTCGCCTCGCTCACGCGCGGCCAGAACGACGCGGCGCAAACGCTGCTCGCCGGCGTCGCGGAGCGCGCGACGCGATACCTGACGCCGGGCGCGGAGCTGGGCCAAGAGGACGAGCGTTGGGGCGCGGAGATCTCTTTCTGGCTGGTGCAGGCGGCCGCGGTTGGACTGCCGCTCACGGCCGAAGAAGTCCGCTTTGTCCACACCAACTATCGTCGCGCGCTGGTGGCGCATCGCGCGTGGGGCCGCTGGAACATCTGGGAGCAGCCCGACGGCACGTACTCACCGGACGGCGGATTTTTGCCCTCGTCGCGCGACGGACTCATCCCCGCCGAGGATCTCGGCGTGTTCATGCATTATTGCTGGTCGCCGTACCGGAACGCGAGCGGTCAGCCGCTGGTCGACTGCGAGAAGATCAGAGCGGCTTGGTGATCGTCTTGTGCACGATACCGGCGTCGAGGAACTCATTCCCCGAGGCCAGGAAGCCGAGTGATTCGTAGAGCGGTAGCGCCTGCACCTGCGCCGCACCCAGCAGCGTGCGGGCGCCTCGTTCACGCGCGCGCGCCTCGAGCGCCTCGAGCAGCGCCGTCGCGATGCGATGTCCACGCGCCGATCGGAGGACGCACAGTCGCTCGCCCTTCGCGAGATCGCCCGCCATGCGCAGCCGTGCGGTGCCGGCCGGGACGCCGTTCTTCCGCGCGATGAAGTGATCACATTCGCTGTCGAGCCCGTCGACCTCTTCGGCCAGCGAGACCTTCTGCTCGACCATGAAGACGATGCGGCGGATCTCGAGGCAGAGCTCGAGTTCGGTGGTGCGCTCGATGGTGATCACGTGGCGATCGGGCGGGTGCGCTCGCGGAGCTTGGCGATGATCGCGTCCTTGTCCTTCGGCGACCCATCGAGGCTCACGTAGAAGTGCGCGAGCGCCTTGTAGTTCCGCATCATGAGCAGCGCCCAGACGATGAAGAAGTCGATGCCGGCGAACACGACCGCGCCTTCCTGGTGGTAGCGCGCGATGTTCGCCTCGAAGTCACCCGGCATCTCGGTCCAGTGACGGTTCGCCTTCACGTGGTGGCCGATGTGATAGCCGTCGTTGAAGCAGCGGCGGTTGTAGCTGACGTTGATGCAGGTGATCGAGTTGACGTACGGATTCTCGGGCCGCGCCGCGTCGATGAACGCGTGCTGCCCCCAGTTCCCGCACATCATCAGGAACCGCACCATCGCGAAGGGGATGACGAACACCACCACCGCCGCGCGCCAGTTGATGTAGAGCAAGAGGCCCATCACCGCGTAGCCGGTGAGCTCGCCGACGACCGCGCGCATGGCCAGGCGCTTCCTGCCCTTCCTCCAGAGGTAGCGCGGGAGCGCGACCATCCCGGTGAAGAAGAAGACGCCGAAATAGTGGAGAAAGTGGAGCGCGTTGTCGCGCTCGTACTTCATCGTGCTGGAGAGATCGTCCTTCAGGTTGTTCTCGGGGTGATGCATCCCGAGGTGATGGCAGAAGTACGTGTCCGGGGTCTGGCCGAAGAAGGGCGAGAGCACGCGCGGGACGTAGCCATTCATGAAGCGGAAGGCGCCCTTGAACAGCGGGCGGTGGCTGGTGTTGTGCAGCATCAGGATGCACGGCGGGATGAAGATGGCGAACGCCAGCGCGAGATAGATCGCGCCGATCCACCACTGAAAGTTGCCGGGCCAGAACAGGAACAGCGCGAACGGCATGAGCACCAGCGAGGTGGTGAACATCGTGGTGATGAACGGGAAGTCGCGCTGATCGTGGATCAGCGCCTCGCCCAGGCGGGCCAGGAAGCTCGGCGCGGCCGCATGGGTCGGGTCCGTGATGCGCAGGGCCTCGGACGTCATCGCCCGGCACGCTGCCATGATCGACGCGACTTGCCACGGCCGAAGTTGGTAGCAAACCGACCGGATAGTCTCATTTACCTAAATATCTTTCTATTTCCGCGATTCCCTCGGCGTAGGTCACCCGGGGCGCGTAGCCGAGCTCGCTCTGTGCGCGCGCGATCGAGATCGACAGCGGCGTTCCCACCAGGTTGAGGGCCTCGCGCGTGATCGGCGGCCGGGAGGTCTTTCCGAGCGCTCGCCAGGTCGCCTCCATGATCGGCGCGGCGGCGGCGGCGATCGCGCGGGGGAGCGATCCGGGCGCCCGCAGGCCGGCGATGCGCGCCAGGTCCCCGAAGTATCGCTTCCAGGTGACGCCCGAGCTCTCCGCCGCGTGATAGGTGCGGCCCTTCGCGACCTGCTGCGTGAGGCAGCGAAAGAAGACATCGGAGACGTTGTCGACGTGGACCAAGCCGGCGTCGAAGTCGCCGCCGCTCACCAGCGCAGGCGAGCCGCTCTCGAGCTGAGCGAGCGCGTCGTCGACCCACGGCTTGCTGCCGGCGCCGTACACGTTCGCGGGGCGCACGACGGTGAGCGCGAGATCGCGGCGCGGGGCGAGCTCGCGCGCGATGCGCTCCTGCGCTTGTTTGCTCGCGCCATAGTTGCCGAGCGCGCGCCCATGCGGCGTGTCCTCGGTGAGCGGGCGCGTGCCGAGCTTGTCGCCGTAGACCACGATGCTCGAGGCGAGCACGACGTGCGTGCCGGGCGCCGCGCGCTCGAAGACGTTCTTCGTGCCGGCCTCGGTGACATGATCGAACAGCGCGCGCGGGGCCCAGTCGGTCACCACCGCCGCCAGGTGCACGACGCGCGTGGCGCCCTCGAGCGCGCGCGTGACCGAAGCAGGATCGGTGATGTCGCCGCGTACGATCTCGACCGCGGGATCGAGGGGCGGCGTCGGATCGTCGGGCATCACCAGCGCGCGCACCGGCATCGACGCGCCGAGCAGGCGGGCGATCAAGCGTCGGCCGATGAGCCCGGTCGCGCCGGTAACGAGCGTGACGCTCACTTCAATTGCCGCATTCGCGACGGCAGATGTTGATGCACCCGACGGACGGACCGCCGCAGCTGCCGTTGCACTGGACGGTGCCCTCGCGATCGAAGTCACCGCAGTTGCAACTGCACGTCGAGATCACGCAGGCATCGCCCTGATCGGGCGCGCAGGCGCAGACCTCGGGGGTCTGCGGATCACAGCCGAAGTTGCATCCCATCGTCCCGATGAAGAGGCCGCAGCCGTTCGGATCGGCGACGCACGTGCCGACCTGGTTGCCGATGCAGAGCGTGCAGGTGAAGCCTGCACCGGCTGGGCAGGCGCACGAGCCCGGGTTGCACTGGCATACGCCGTCGAGCCCGCACATCGAGCTCGATCCGCAGTTGGGCGCGCCGGTGCAGCCGCCGCACGACGGCGTCCCGCACTCGGGGCACGCCGCCGGCGGGGTGCCGCCCGCGCACCGACCGTCGCAGTTGACGCGTCCTCCGCAGACCTGGTTCGTCGAGCACGCCGTGTCGTAGCCCTGTGGAACCGGGCACGAGGACCAGGACCCATTCGCCTGGCAGGTCGCGGCCCCGCACGGGCACATCGGAGCGGCGGTGCCGCCGGTGCACGCGCCACTGCAGTCGATCACCGCGCCGCAGACGCCGCCTGGGCCCATGCATCTCTGGCCCGCGTTGGCTGCGCCCGGGCAGGCCGACCATTGCCCGTTCGCGCCGCAAGTCGCCGCGCCACACGCGCACGTGGGGGCGGCGGTCCCGCCGGAGCAGGTGCCGTCGCAGTCGATGCGCCCGCCGCAGCGATCGGCCTGCGCGCACGCGCTGCCGAAGCTCGCCGGATCGGGGCAGTGCCACGCGCCCATCGTGCAGGTCGCTGCTCCGCAGCCGCACATCGGCGTGGCTGTTCCGCCGCTGCACTGTCCGGCGCAGTCGAACGTGGTCCCGCAGCGATCGGCCAGCACGCAGCTCTGGCCGGCGTTCGGCTCGCACGCGCCGCCGTCCACGCCGGTGTCGTCGGGACCGACGGTGGCATCGTCGTTCGGGCCGACCGTGGCGTCGTCGTTCGGACCCACCACGGCGGCGTCGTCGTTCGGGCCGACCGTGGCGTCGTCGTTCGGACCCACCACGGTGGCGTCGTCGTTCGGACCCACCACGGTGGCGTCGTCGTTCGGACCCACCACGGTGGCGTCGTCGCGGGACGCGTCGGGCTGCGGCGTGATCGTCGCGTCGGCGCCGATCTCGCTCGGCGTGGACCAGCAGTAACTATCGCTGCGGCAAGTCCATCCGCTCGGACAGTCGCTGTCGGTCTGGCAGGAGAACACGCCGCTGGGAATGTCGACGCTGCAACCGGAGACCGCGCCGAGCGCGACGAGAAGGATGATGCGCGCAGTCATAGTTACTCCTCGGAGGTCACCCACCATACTATCCCGGCACCCAGCGCGGCGAGACCGGCAGCGCCGATGATCGTCCCGGCCGTCATCAGCGCCGGCGCGCGATCCGCGTCGTCGCGAACGGTCGAAAAGGGCGTTCCGATGGCGGCGCCCTCCACGTTGGACGCGGCGCTCTTGCCCATGACGAACAGGATCACGCCGCCGGCGAGCGTGGCGGCGCCGCCTGCGGTGATGGCGATCGGCCCCCACGGCATCGAGGCGCCGTCGTCCTTGCTCGCGACCACGGGGACCGCCGGTGGGGCAGGGGGCGCGGTGGGGAGCGGCGTCGCGACCTTGGCGAGGCGGGCCAGGCGCGCTTTGTTTCGAGCCTCGAGCGCGGTGATGGTGTCGCGGATCGCGGCGGTGTCGTCGGGGGTCGGCGTGGTCGCCAGGTACTCCTCGAACAGCTCGATCGCGTGCGGGTCGTTCTCCAGCATGCGCTCGCACTGGGCGTACGCGCGGATGGTGGTCGGGCGATGATCCGAGAGGACGTACGCCTCCTCGAACAGCGGGCGGGCCTCGGCGTAGTTGCCGGCCTGGTAGAGCGCGAGGCCCTTCTCGAACTCTTGCTTGCCCATCGACGGGTTGCTCGGCACGCCGCTGCTCTTGCGCGGGATCGCGGGCGTCACCTGGGCGGCGGCGGGGAGCGTGACGGTGAGGATGAGCAGAGCGGAGGCGCGGATCACCACGGTTTCATGTCCTCGGGCGGCACCGGCGTGTCGGAGGGCGCGGGCTCCTCGGGCTTCGCGGCGGGCTTCGCAGCGGGCGAGGGCGGGGGCTTTTTGGCGGCGGGGGCGGGGCGGCGTGGGGTGCGCTTGTCCTTGGGCGATGGGCTCGGTGCCGGGGTTGCGACCGGCTCGGGGGTGGGCTCCGGCGTCGGCTCCGCTGTCGCGACGGGCGCCGCTGTTGCGACGGGCTCCGGTGTCGCGATGGGTGTTACGACGGGCTCCGGCGTTGGGCTCGGCGCTTCCTGCACGACGACGCTCCCGTTCGCGGGCAGCACCACCGGCGGCTCACGGCGCGTGAATGCCCACGCGGCGATCATCATCATCACCATCGCGAGCCCGCCGAGCAGCGCCCACGGGCGGGCGCTCAGGTCGGGCTCGAGGCGCGTCGCCTCGGCGATGGCGAGCGAGTCGCGCCGCCCTGGCAGCGGCGTGGCGAAGAGCATGGTCGGGCCGCCGAGCGTGGTCTCGGCCTGCTCGGGGGGCTTGCTGACGAGGCTCTTCCGCGGCCGCACGACGGGCAGATCCATCGGATCGGGCAGGCGGGTGGTGGGCATCTCGTCGGCGTCGCGGATCGTCTCGCGCAGCTCGATGAGCGCGGTGCGCACGCGTCCGAGCAGCATGCGCTCCTTCGGCTCGGGCACGACGATCGCGCGGATGATCCCGCGCAGCGCGTCGGCGCCGACGAGGGTCGCAGGTAGGTCCATCGGGCCGATCTCGCCGACGAACTTGTTCTTCATCACCGCGGTCGCGGTGCCATCGAACAGCCGCTTTCCGGCGAACATCTCGTAGATCACGGCGCCGAGCGCGTAGACGTCCGACGCGGCGCTGACCGCCTCGCCTGCGATCTGCTCGGGCGCCATGTACGCCGGCGTCCCGAGCACCAATCCCGCCGCGGTGTGGTTCGTATCGGATGGGCGGACCAGCTTCGCGACGCCGAAGTCGAGCACCTTCACGCACGGAATGGCCGACAGATCGGTGCGCAGATCACCGCTCACCAGCACGTTCGCAGGCTTGAGATCGCGGTGCACGACGCCGATGTAGTGCACCGCCGCGAGCGCGTCGCAGAGCTGGATCGCCGCGTTCACCGCCTGGATCGGCCGCAGGCCCGGCGTCGCGATCGCGTGGCGCAGCGTCGGGCCATCGACCAGCTCCATCACGCACGCGACGCGGCGCGGGTTGTCGGTCTCCACGAAGTCGAAGATGTCGATGATGTTGGGCTGGCGGATCTCGTTCACGACCCGCGCCTCGTCGAAGAAGCGCGACACGAACGACGGCTCGTGCGCGAGGCTCCCGCGCAGCACCTTCACCGCAGCGCGACGACCGAGCCGCGCGTGGGTGCCGGCGTAGACGGTGCCCATGCCGCCCTGGCCGAGCACCGCGTCGAGCCGATACGCGCCGAGGATCTCACCGAGCGCTGCCGGCAGCGGCTCGGGCTCGTCGTTCGGGACCGACACGCCCTCGGAGAGCTACCACCCTTGGGGCACCCCCGACCATAAGCCCCATGCCTGGAAGCGTATTCGCGCTAAACTAAGACCTGTGATCACGCTGTTCGACCTCCCTCACGCCGACGCCAAGGCGATCGTTTCCAAGGGCGCGCCGGTCTATCTCGGCGTGAATCCCGTCGAATATCATGGGCCGCACCTGTCGCTGCACAACGATCGGCTCGTCAGCCGCGGGCTCGCCGAGCGGATGCACGGGCTCCTGTCCATGTCCGAGTGGCCGATGATCTGGGCCGAAGACATCGAAATGGGGGTCGAGCCCGTCCCCGGCCCGGGCACGCGCGCGGCGTCGTTTCCCATGTTGCGCAGCGCGCTGCTGGACGCCTGTCACGGGCTGGCCGAGCTCGGCGCGCAGCGTGTGATCATCTGCACGTTCCACGGCAGCCCGCTGCACAACCTGGCGATCGAGGAGGCCCTCGAGTCGCTCCGTGCCCGCGGGATCAAGGCGATCGCGCCGCTGCACATCCTCCTCGAGGCCCTCATCGAGCCGCCCCCCGGTCTGCTCGAGCGCTTCGCCCCTGCGGTCGCGCAGGTGAGCGACCCTGCGCTGCGGAAGTCGCTGCTCGATGATCTGCCACTCGACTTCCACGCTGGATTTTTCGAGACATCGGTCGCGCTCGCGCTCGCGCCGGCGTCGGTGTCGCCGCTCTATCGCGATCTGCCGCCGTGCCCGCCGGTCGTGCCGAAGGCGGGAGCGCTGGCGAGCGCGCGCGCTCTGAAGATGGCTGGGAGGTATCGACTGGCAAAGGAGCTGGAGTTCATCGCGGCGGGGCTGGGGTGGTACGCGGTGCGGCCGTTCCCGGGATACACGTCGCGGCCGAGCCTGGCGTCGGCGGAGGCGGGGCAGGTGTTCGTGGATGCGATCGTGAGGATGTATGCGGAGGCGGCGCGGGCGGTGTTGATCGATGGGGCGCCGGCGCCGAAGCCGCCGATGCCGTGGATACGGTGGGCGACGCTCGGAGGGAGAGTGAAAGCGGGGCTGGAGGTGGAGTGAGGGAGACCAATCCAAGCTTCAGTGACCGAAGTCGACGCCGGGCGTGTTGTTCCAGCGCGCCAGGGTGAGATCGAAGGTCGGCTGGCCGGTGAGCTCCGCCAGCCTGTCGAGCACCGGCTGGCGGGAGTCCTCGAAGACGTACCCTGCGCTTCCGTAGCGGGTCCCGCCGTAGCCGGGCGCCTCGTTCACCGATCGCGAGAAGAACGCGACGCCCAGCCGGCCGTCGGCTTGCGGCACCACGGTGAACGCGCGGAGGCCGTGGGGCTGCTGAGACTGGATCGTCGGTCCGAGCCCCATCTCCTCCGCGATGGAGAGGTGCGATCGGTTGCGCGGAAAGAAGCCGGGATCGGCGACCGGGTCGCTGGTGGTGTTGCGAAAGCGCATCGCGCCGCTCTCGTCCATGATGCCGACGTAGATTCGATTCGGATCGATGACGCCGAGCTCGCGCAGCCGCGCCGCGGCGCTGACCTCGGCGACCGCCGCTGGTCGAGCGAGGTTCGCGCCCCAGCTGACCACCGAGTCGATCCCCCGCGCGAGGGCGGGCGCGCTCTTCACCAAACCCGCGACACCCGTCACCACCGAGGCCACGGCGACGGCGTTCTGTGCGTCGAGCTCCGCTTGCGAGGTCGGCTTGATCTCGAGGTCGGTTCGGAAGCGGAAGTCGGTCGGCGTCAGGCTCAGGCCGGCGTTGACGACACCATTGACGAGGTTGGCGGGCTCGAGGATCGCCGCATTGACGGCCCCGGTCGCGTAGCCCTTCGCCACGCCGCCGACCCAGGATCCCAGGTCACCCAGCATCGAGCCGAGGCCCTGGCCCGGCGGCCGCTCGCTGGCCACGATGCCCGCATCGGTGACCTGCCGCGCGATGTCTGGGCCGAGCGTCGCGGCCAGCGCGGCGACCCGCTCCGTCTCTGCCCATCCGCCCGACGTCCCCACCATGCGAACCACGTCCGCCGTCGTCACGTCCGCGATCTGACCCGACAGCCCTTGCTTGACCGTCTCGGCCGGACCGTTCAGCGCCGCGTTGGCGGCCATCGTCCGTACGTCAGCGACGGGATGATCTTGGGTGAGCTGCTCGAGCGCGCCGAACGCAGCGACCGAGGTCTCGGGCGCGCCCATGTTCAGGCCGTTGGCCAGCGCGTTGACGGCGGTGGTGGCGTCCGCGCCCCGAAGCGCCGGGGTGATCGCTCCGAGGATGCCAGCCGCCTTCGCGTCGACGAGACCCGGCGAGCTCGCCATGTTCTGCGCGTACTCGGCCAGCGGTGCGCCCGCCGAGCCGAGGAAGTCCTGCTGCTCTTCTGCGGGCAAGGTCTGCGCCGCATTCGAGAGGTCGGTGGCGAGCGCTTTGGCCTCGACGACGTCGTCACGCCACGCGCCCGCCTTTGCGCGGTCGAGGAGCGCGTCGTGCCTCGCCTCGATTGACGCGGGCGCGCTGGCCGGCGCTGCGGCGGCGAGGTCATCGGCAGTCTTGCCTGGAAGCGACGCGGCGCGATCGAACGTGTCGACGGCGTCGTCGCCGAGGACGCTGTCGCCGACCTGGGCGGCCGTGGCGTCCGTGGTCGCCGAGACCTCGGCGTCGACCGCCTTGGCTTCTTTGGCAGAGATGTTCCCGCCGGCGTCCTTCGTCTTCGATGCGTCGCTGGTCGAGCCGACGCCGCCCGCGCTCTTGGATTCGCCGATGCCGGTCATGGTGTCTTCTTTCTGCCGAAGCTCGCGCGCTGCAACCGCGGATCCTGGCCCGGTGTGAGGAACTCGAGCGCCTTGATCGATCCCGGAGGCGCCTTGGCGTCCTGGCGAGGC
>Ga0105047_10007667_pt1 | contig 18133 bp, 14 predicted proteins | sample MAT04_FD_78384 | JGI IMG/M metagenome (GOLD analysis project Ga0105047, IMG submission 78384) | Freshwater microbial communities from Lake Fryxell liftoff mats and glacier meltwater in Antarctica - MAT-04 (megahit assembly) | ecosystem: Environmental > Aquatic > Freshwater > Ice > Liftoff...
GGCCCGTGCCGCCGGTCTGCTTCTTGTGGGTGTAGTCGATTTCCGCTTCGCGGCTGATCGTTTCGCGGTAGGCCACTTGCGGGGCGCCGATATTCGCCTCGACCTTGAACTCGCGCCGCATGCGGTCAACGAGGATGTCGAGGTGAAGTTCGCCCATGCCCTTCATGATGGTCTGACCGGATTCGATATCCGTTTCAACGCGGAAGGACGGGTCTTCGGCAGCCAGACGGGCAAGCGCGATGCCCATCTTTTCCTGGTCGGCCTTGGTCTTCGGTTCCACGGCGATTTCGATCACCGGTTGCGGGAAGGTCATGGTTTCCAGCACCACCTGATGGGCGGGATCGCACAGGGTGTCGCCCGTGGTGGTTTCCTTCAGGCCAGCCAGCGCCATGATATCGCCCGCAAACGCTTCGGCGATTTCTTCCTGCTTGTTGGCGTGCATCATGACCATACGGCCAACGCGTTCCTTGCGGCCCTTGGTCGAGTTCACCAGTTGGTCGCCCTTCTTGACCGAGCCTGAGTAGACGCGGGTGAAGGTCAGGGTGCCCATGAAGGGGTCGTTCATGATCTTGAACGCCAGGCCCGAGAACGGCTGGGCGTCATCGGCCGACCGCATGATATTCCGCGTCTCCGAATCGTCGCCCGGACGGAAGCCCATATAGGGCGGCACGTCCAGGGGATCGGGCAGGAAGTCGATCACGGCGTTCAGCATCGGCTGCACGCCCTTGTTCTTGAAGGCAGAGCCCGCAAGGATCGGCACGAAGTCGATGGCCAGCGTACCCTTGCGGATCAGCTTGCGCAGCGTCGCCTCATCCGGCTCGTTGCCTTCGAGATAGGCTTCCATCGCCGCATCGTCTTGCCCAACTGCGGTTTCCAGCAGGTTGTAGCGCCACTTTTCGGCTTCTTCCTTCAGGCTGGCGCGGATCGGCTGACGGACCCAGGACGCGCCAAGATCTTCGCCCTCGTACACCCATTCTTCCATGGTGATCAGGTCGATGATGCCTTCCAGCTTGTCTTCGGCCCCGATCGGCAGCTGCACCGGCAGCGGATGGGCCCCGGTCCGGTCGGCGATCATCTTCACGCAGTTGAAGAAGTCCGCGCCGGTCTTGTCCATCTTGTTGACGAACACGATCCGCGGAACCTTGTAGCGGTCGGCCTGACGCCAGACGGTTTCGGTCTGCGGCTCGACGCCCGCGTTGCCGTCCAAAAGCACCACCGCACCGTCAAGCACGGCCAGCGAGCGTTCGACTTCGATGGTGAAGTCGACGTGGCCGGGGGTGTCGATGATGTTGAAGCGGTACTTGTCGTCCGAGGCGTGGTTGTCGCTGTCAATCTGGCGCTGCCAGAAGGTCGTGGTGGCAGCCGAGGTGATCGTGATGCCACGCTCTTGCTCTTGCTCCATCCAGTCCATGGTGGCGGCGCCATCGTGGACTTCCCCGATCTTGTGGGTCTTGCCGGTGTAATACAGAATCCGCTCGGTCGTCGTGGTCTTGCCAGCGTCGATGTGAGCGATGATCCCGAAGTTACGGTATCGGTTCAGCGAATATTCGCGTGCCATGATGCCCTCTTACCAGCGGTAGTGGCTGAATGCTTTGTTCGCATCGGCCATCTTGTGGGTATCTTCGCGCTTCTTCACCGCGGTGCCGCGGTTGTTCACGGCATCCGACAGTTCGGCGGCCAGACGCTCTTCCATGGTGTTTTCGTTGCGCTTGCGGGCAGCGGCGATCAACCAGCGGATCGCCAGGGCTTCGCGGCGCTCGATGCGGACTTCGACCGGAACCTGATAGGTCGCACCACCGACGCGGCGCGAACGCACTTCGACGGAGGGCTTCACGTTGTCCAGCGCTTCGTGGAAGGCCTGGATCGGTTCGCGCTTCAGACGGGTCTGAACGCGTTCCAGAGCGCCATACACGATACCTTCCGCGACAGACTTCTTGCCGTCGAGCATCAGGTTGTTCATGAACTTGGACAGAACCCGATCACCATACTTGGCATCGGGCAGAATTTCGCGCTTTTCAGCGGCGTGACGACGGGACATTTCTTATCTCCTCACTTCGGACGCTTGGCGCCGTATTTCGAACGACGCTGGCGACGTTCCTTGACGCCTTGGGTGTCCAGAACGCCGCGGAGGATGTGGTAACGCACACCCGGCAAGTCCTTGATGCGACCGCCGCGGATCAGCACCACGGAGTGTTCTTGAAGGTTGTGCTTTTCGCCGGGGATGTAGCAGATCACTTCGAAGCTGTTGGTCAGCCGCACCTTGGCGACTTTCCGCATGGCCGAGTTCGGCTTCTTCGGGGTGGTGGTGTAGACGCGGGTGCAGACGCCGCGCTTTTGCGGACATCCCTGCAAGTGCTGAGACTTGCTCTTCCGCACGTTGGCTTCCCGGGGTTTCCGGATAAGCTGTTGAATCGTCGGCATTCACGGCCCTCTCGCTCGTGCCTTCCGGCACGGTGTCAATACTCGCACCAACCAGGGGTGCGCTGCTTCTCGACATGACGCCTGCGCGAATCGCAAACGCCAAAACCGCAATCGCGCCCTGGAAGGGTGCGGTGCGGTGGAATTCCAGAGGATCGGAGCGTTTGAGGCCCGGATCGTGACCAGTTCCAGTTGTCAGACCCCGGGGCAGGCAAGACCCACTCCGAAGGTGAGCGGGCTGATAGGGGGAATCGGTGGCAGAGTCAACAGCAGCTGTCAGGCTTTGCTTCGGTGCAGCATCCGGGACAGAAGGGCGGCAATCAGGCCGACGATCAGCAGCGAAAACACCACGTCCGACAGGAAGTGCCGGCCCGCCGCGATACGCTGCCAGGCGGTGAAGGGCAAGGGCAACAGCGCCATCGTCATTGCCAGTGTATACCCGATGGGCAAGCGGGCGCGGTTGGCCTGAACCAACATCACCGCCATCAGCGACAGGGCAGCGGCCCCTGCCACCTCTCCAGAGGAAAACGAGCAGTTGCGCGGGCAGGTGCCCTGCAGTTGCCAGATGGGCTGGAACAGATCAGACCCGCCAAAGTCGGTGACAAGGTAGGGCCGGGGGCGCGACCAGAGCGGTTTGATCACACCGTTGACCACCAGCACAGGCCCCAGCAAGAACACCAGCCCCTGATAGGCCCAGACCCGCGCGCCCTGCCCCAGCACTGCCCCGCGCCGTGCAGCCCAAATGGCGAGCGGAAAGGCGGCAAGCCCGGCCAAATCTTCCAAGGTATAAAAAAGCCGACGCAGACCCTCGACCGATGCCACCGTTTGCACCGGAAAGCCGCTGCCGTCGAAGAACAGACCGCTGACCCACAGATCAACTCCGGGCCAAAGGCAGAACACAAGCGTGGCCAGGCCCAGGCCGGCTGCCCAGACCCAGGGGTCTGGGTTCATGCCGAACGCGCGCGATGGATCAGCCAAAGGTTGCGGATATAGATCAGCGTGCCGGGCAATTGCCCCAGAATGATGACCCGGTCGCCCTTGTGCAGGCCGTAAGCCAGCACGACCAGACTGCCCGCGATGGAAAAGTACCAGAAGGCAACGGGCACAACCGAGCGCCCGGCCTTTTCCGAGGCCAGCCATTGCACGATGAACCGCGCGGTGAACATCAACTGCCCCATCAGTCCCACCGTCACCCAGAGCGCATCCGTCGGGTTGGTGACGCCAAGAAGGCTCATAAGCAGGTACATTCAGCTCTCCTCGGGCAGCGGACGGACGGTCTTCTTGCGGCGCAAAAGCCAGGCGACGCCGAACAGGTCGACCGCACCGACCAGCCCGCGTTGCAGATTGGAATAGTTCGACCGCCCTGCCCCACGCGGACGGTGGCTGACATCGACCAACGCGACTTGCCAGCCATCGCGCGCGAACAGCGCCGGCAGATAGCGGTGCATGTGGTTGAAGTAGGGAAGCCGCAGAAAGGCCTCGCGCCGGAACGCCTTCAGCCCGCAGCCGGTGTCGCGGGTGCCGTCCTTCAGCATCCAGCCGCGCAGACCATTGGCAAAGCGCGAGGCGAGTTTCTTCGACCAGGTGTCCTGCCGCTTGACCCTTTGACCCGCCACCAGCCCGATCTTGCCGGTCTTATCCTGCAGGATCGGTGCGGCCAGCTTCGGCAATTCTTCCGCCGGATTCTGGCCGTCGCCGTCCAGCGTGCAGACCACCGGCGCGCGCGCCGCCAGCACGCCGGTATGCACCGCAGCGCTTTGCCCGCCCGCCCGGTCGTGACGGATCACCCGCAGCATCGGCAGGCGTGACTGCGCCTCGGTCAGTTCTGCAAAGGTGGTGTCTTTGGATGCATCGTCCACGACGATGATCTCGTAAGGGGCAAGCGGGGCCAGATATAGCACAATATCGTCCACCAGCGGGACGATATTGCCCGCCTCGTTATGGGCCGGAATGACGATGGACAGGTTCATGCGCGGGTTCTTGGGCGGGTTCATCCAGGGGCAGGCCCTGCTTTCCAACCCTTCCTAACCGCTGGTGCCATCCCGGGCAACTTGGACTGGCTCGGCCCCGGCGGACATTCGCACCTGCCGCTGACGCAGCAGCATGTAAAGGCCGGACCCGACCACGATTGCCGCGCCGACAAAGGTCCAGAAATCGGGCAAGGTGCCGAACAGCATCCAGCCCAGCAGGATCGCCCAGAGCAGCGACGTGTAGCGAAACGGCGCGACCAGCCCCAGATCACCCACGCGCATCGTCATGATCGCCATCATGTAGCCGACGATCAGGAACAGTGCCGCGGCAAAGGTTTCAAGCAGCGTCACGGGCGGCGGCGGCACTGCGCCATAAAGCGCCATGCCGATCCCGCCCATGACCGTCACCGAACCGGACGCCCAGATCGCCGGCACGACCGAGGGCATCGCACGGCTGAACCGCCGGGTGGACAGATCGCGCAGCACCACACAAGCCACCGAGGCGAGGCCCAGCAGCGACCAGCGGTCAAACGCCTCGCCGCCGGGGCGGATCACGATCAGCATGCCGACAAAACCGACCGCGATGGCGGTCAACCGGCGCCAACCGATCGGCTCTTTCAAAAAGACCGCCGCAGCCAGCGTCACTGCCAAGGGCAGCGATTGCAGGATTGCGGTGAGGTTGGCGAGCGACATGTGCATCAGCGCGAGAAGGAAGGCGCCGGTCGCCGCAACCTCGGCAAAGGTGCGCAAAGCCACCGGCCCAAGATCGGCTCGGCCCGGCATCAGGTGCCGAAGTCCCCCGGTGAACCTGGCCAGCAGCAACAATCCGACCGTTGCCACCAGCCCGCGCAGAAAGATCGCCTCGGACAGCGGCAATCCCGGCGTCGGCAGCACGGTTGCAGCCTTCATCAACGTGTCGTTCAGCGTGAACGCCAGCATCGAGGCACACATGTAGATGACGCCCCAGGAGTTTTCGGAAAGACGGCTGGTGTGGGAAAGGCGGGTCATTTGGGGTCTGTCCAACAGGTGTTTGCGAGAAATCAGAGGCTTGCAGGAAAAAGGCCCCCCTCGGCTGAGGGGGGCCCTTCTTGGTCATTTCACAGGATCAATCCCGGCTTTCGAACTTATCCACCAGATCCATGTCGCGGCCGCCCAGATCCGCCATGTCCACCGGCGACGCCAGCGCGGCGGCGGTTTCCGCCTCGGCCTTGCGGGCCTCGATCACCGATTGGTCGCGGTCGGTCGCGATCTTCTTGATCCGGCTGGTTGCCCCGCCGGTGCCTGCCGGGATGAGCCGGCCGACGATCACGTTTTCCTTCAGGCCGACCAGATGGTCGCGCTTGCCCTGAACCGAAGCTTCGGTCAGCACCCGCGTGGTTTCCTGGAACGACGCTGCCGAGATGAACGACCGGGTCTGCAAGCTGGCCTTGGTGATGCCCAAAAGCACCGGCTCGGCCTTGGCTTCGCGCATACCGCGCGCCCTCGACTTCGCGTTTTCCTCGTCCAGTTCGATCTTCTCGATCTGCTCGCCCTTCAGAAGCGTCGTATCGCCGCCATCCAGCACTTCAAGCTTTTGCAGCATCTGCCGCACGATAACCTCGATGTGCTTGTCGTTGATCTTCACGCCTTGCAGACGATAAACGTCCTGCACTTCGTCGATCATGTAGTTGGCCAGCGCCTCGATCCCCAGAATCCGCAGGATGTCGTGCGGAGCCGGGTTGCCGTCCATGATGTAGTCGCCCTTTTGCACGAAGTCGCCCTCTTGCACCGGGATATGCTTGCCCTTCGGGATCATGTACTCGACGGCTTGCAGCGTCTCGTCCACCGGCTCGACCGTGATGCGGCGCTTGGACTTGTAGTCCTTGCCGAAGCGGACATAGCCGTCCATTTCCGCGATGATCGCGTGATCTTTCGGGCGGCGGGCTTCGAACAATTCCGCCACGCGGGGAAGGCCCCCGGTGATGTCCTTGGTCTTGGCACCTTCGCGCGGAATACGCGCCACCACGTCGCCGGGCTTGATTTCCTGACCGTCTTCGATGGACAGAACCGCGTCCACCGACATCGGGTAGGAGATCGGATTGCCGTTGTCGGCCCGGACCGGATCGCCGGTCACCGGGTCCATGATGATCACTTCCGGCTTCAGATCGTTGCCCTTGGGCGCAGAGCGCCAGTCGGTCACGATCTTCTGCGTCATGCCGGTTGCGTCGTCGGTATCGTCGCGCACCGAGATGCCCGCGATCAGGTCCACGAACCGCGCCACCCCCGCCTTTTCGGCGATGATCGGCAGGGTATAGGGGTCCCATTCGAACAGCTTGGTGCCCCGCTTGACCATCTGTCCGTCCTTGGCGTGCAGCTTCGCGCCATAGGTCAGCTTGTGGACCGCGCGTTCGGCGCCCACTTCGTCCACGATGGCGATCGACATGTTCCGGCCAACCACGATCTGTTCGCCGGAGACGTTGGACAACAGGTTGGCATTGCGGAACTCGATCTTGCCTTCCTGACTGGCTTCCAGGAACGACTGCTGACCGCCCTGCGCAATGCCGCCGATGTGGAACGTCCGCATCGTCAGCTGCGTGCCCGGCTCACCAATGGACTGCGCGGCAATGATGCCGACCGCTTCACCGATGTTGACCAGCGTGCCCCGTGCAAGGTCACGGCCATAACACATGGCACAGACACCCTCTTCGGCCTCGCAGGTCAGCGGCGAGCGGATGCGGCAAGATTGCACGCCCGCCTGATGGACCACATCCGCCCGGCGTTCGTCGATCAACTCGCCGCGCGCCACCAGCACCTCGTCCGTGCCAGGCATCAAGATGTCATCCGCAGCCACACGGCCAAGGATACGTTCGGCCAGCGATTGCACGACTTCGCCGTCGTTGACCGCCGGTTCCGCCTTGATCGCCCGTTCCGTGCCGCAGTCATGCGCCCGAATGATGCAATCTTGCGCCACGTCCACCAGACGCCGCGTCAGATAGCCCGAGTTCGCCGTCTTCAACGCGGTATCGGCGAGGCCCTTGCGGGCGCCGTGGGTCGAGTTGAAGTATTCAAGAACGGTCAGACCTTCCTTGAAGTTCGAGATGATCGGCGTTTCGATGATCTCGCCCGAAGGCTTGGCCATCAGGCCGCGCATCCCGCCCAGCTGCTTCATCTGCGCAGGCGAGCCACGTGCCCCGGAGTGGGACATCATGTAGACCGAATTCGGTTCCTTTTCGGCGCCCGCGTCGGTGTAACGCACGGCCGAAATCTCGGCCATCATTTCCGCCGCGACCTTGTCAGAGCACTTCGACCAGGCATCGACCACCTTGTTGTACTTTTCGCCCTGGGTGATCAGGCCGTCCATGTACTGCTGTTCGAATTCCTTCACCTGGTCGCGGACCTCGTTGACGATGGTCCACTTGGTGTCGGGGATCAGCATGTCGTCCTTGCCGAAGGAAATCCCGGCCTTGAACGCCTCGCGGAAGCCCAGACCCATGATCTGGTCGCAGAAGATCACCGATTCCTTCTGACCGCAGTAACGGTAGACGTTGTCGATGACGGTCTGCACGTCCTTCTTCCGCAGCAGCCGGTTCACCAGTTCGAACGGCGCCTTGGTGTTCAAGGGCAGCAGATTGCCCAGCCGCAAACGGCCCGGCGTGGTGTCATAGCGCTTCCAGACCAGATTGCCCTCTTCGTCAACCTGACGGATGCGGGCCTTGATGCGGGCGTGCAGATGCACGGCGCCCGCGGCGAGGGCATGTTCGACCTCGTCGATGTCGGAGAAGGCCATGCCCTCACCGACCATGCCCTTGCGGTCCATGGTCACGTAGTAGATGCCCAGAACCATGTCCTGCGACGGCACGATGATCGGCGCGCCGTTGGCAGGCGACAGGACGTTGTTCGTGGACATCATCAGAACGCGGGCTTCAAGCTGTGCTTCCAGGGACAGCGGCACGTGAACCGCCATCTGGTCGCCGTCAAAGTCGGCGTTGAACGCCGAGCAGACCAGCGGATGCAACTGGATCGCCTTGCCTTCGATCAGGATCGGCTCGAACGCCTGGATGCCCAAGCGGTGCAGCGTCGGCGCGCGGTTCAGCAGGACCGGGTGTTCGCGGATAACCTCGTCCAGGATATCCCAAACCTCGGGGCGTTCCTTTTCCACCAGCTTCTTGGCTTGCTTGACGGTGCTCGAAAGCCCCTTGGCCTCAAGCCGCGAGTAGATGAACGGCTTGAACAGTTCGAGCGCCATCTTCTTCGGCAGGCCGCACTGATGCAGTTTCAGTTCCGGTCCGGTCACGATGACCGACCGACCCGAGAAGTCCACGCGCTTGCCGAGCAGGTTCTGACGGAACCGGCCTTGCTTGCCCTTCAGCATGTCGGACAGCGACTTCAGCGGGCGCTTGTTGGTGCCGGTGATGACGCGGCCGCGGCGGCCGTTGTCAAACAGGGCATCGACGGCTTCTTGCAGCATGCGCTTTTCGTTCCGCACGATGATGTCGGGCGCGCGCAACTCGATCAGCCGCTTGAGGCGGTTGTTCCGGTTGATGACCCGGCGGTACAGATCGTTCAAGTCGGACGTGGCAAACCGGCCGCCGTCCAGCGGGACCAGCGGGCGCAGTTCCGGCGGGATCACCGGAAGCACGGTCAGCACCATCCATTCCGGGCGGTTGCCGGATTCCTGGAAGGATTCAACGATCTTCAGCCGCTTGATGATCTTCTTCGGTTTCAGTTCGCCCGTGGCCTCTTTCAGGTCCGCGCGAAGTTGTTCGGCTGTCGAATCCAGATCGATCGCCGCCAGCATTTCGCGAATGGCTTCCGCGCCGATGTTGGCGGTGAAGCCTTCCGCACCGAACTGGTCCTGCGCGTCGAGGAATTCTTCTTCCGTCAGCAACTGGCCATAGGTCAGGTCGGTCAGACCCGGTTCGATGACGACATAGTTTTCAAAGTACAGGATGCGTTCCAGATCGCGCAGCGTCATGTCCAGCATCAGACCGATGCGGGACGGCAGCGACTTCAGGAACCAGATGTGGGCGACCGGGGCGGCAAGCTCGATATGCCCCATCCGCTCGCGCCGGACCTTTTGCAGGGTGACTTCCACGCCGCACTTTTCGCAGACGACGCCGCGATATTTCATGCGCTTGTATTTGCCGCACAGGCATTCGTAGTCCTTGATCGGCCCGAAGATACGGGCGCAGAACAGGCCGTCCCGCTCGGGCTTGAAGGTCCGGTAGTTGATGGTTTCCGGCTTTTTGATCTCACCGAAGGACCACGACAGGATCCGCTCTGGCGAGGCCAGGCTGATCTTGATTTCGTCGAAGGTCTTGACCGGCGCAACCGGGTTGAACGGGTTGGTCGAGATTTCCTGGTTCATTTTCACACCTTAAATGAGGGCGGCGGCGGGGAAGGAAAGGTGCGTGCAAGCACGCACCTTACGGGTCCGGGTAGGGTGCGTGATCTCACGCACCACCCGAGGCACCGTCACTCCTCCTCCGCATCCAGGAGTTCCATGTTGAGGCCGAGGCCCCTGACTTCCTTGACGAGAACGTTGAAGCTTTCCGGCACGCCGGCTTCAAAGTTGTCCTCGCCCTTGACGATCGACTCGTAGACCTTGGTCCGGCCTGCCACGTCGTCCGACTTCACCGTCAGCATTTCCTGCAAGGTATAGGCGGCACCGTAGGCCTCCAGTGCCCAGACCTCCATTTCCCCAAGGCGTTGACCGCCGAACTGTGCCTTGCCGCCCAAGGGCTGCTGCGTGACGAGCGAATACGGACCGGTCGAGCGGGCGTGCAGCTTGTCGTCCACCAGGTGGTGGAGTTTCAGCATGTATTTCACGCCAACCGTGACCTTCCGGGCGAACTTCTCGCCCGAACGGCCGTCGAACACGTCCGACTGGCCCGAGGTGTCAAAACCCGCGCGCGTCAGCGCATCGTTGACATCGGCTTCCTTGGCGCCGTCGAACACCGGCGAGGCAATCGGCACGCCTTTGGTCACGTTGCCTGCCAGCTCCAGGAAATCTGCCTCGTTTTGGCCCGCGAAGGCCTCTTCATAGGTTTCATCGCCGTAAGCATGGCGCACTGCTTCGCGCACCGGGGTCAGATCCCCGTGGCGCTTGTACTCTTTCAGCGCGTCGTCGATCCGAATGCCCAGACCGCGCGCGGCCCAGCCCATGTGGGTTTCCAGAATCTGGCCCACGTTCATCCGGCTCGGCACGCCGAGCGGGTTCAGCACCAGGTCAACATGGGTGCCATCGGCGAGGAACGGCATATCCTCGATCGGAACGACCTTGGAAATGACGCCCTTGTTGCCGTGACGACCGGCCATCTTGTCGCCCGGTTGCAGCTTGCGCTTCACCGCGACGAACACTTTGACCATCTTCATCACACCCGGAGGCAGATCGTCGCCGCGCCGGACCTTTTCCACCTTGTCGTCAAAGCGGTGCTCAAGTGCGCGCTTTTGTTGCTCGAACTGGTCATGCAGGGCTTCGACATCCTTGGCTTCGGCTTCTTCGCCAAGAGCAAGCTGCCACCATTGACCGCGCGACAGCGTGGACATCAGGTCTTCGTCGATGGTCGAGCCGGTCTTGATGCCCTTTGGGCCCTTGACCGCAACCTTGCCCATCACCAGCGTTTTCAGGCGTGAGTAGATGTTGCGCTCGAGGATCGCCAGTTCGTCGTCGCGGTCGCGCGACAGGCGCTCGACTTCCTCGCGTTCGATCTGCACGGCGCGCTCGTCCTTGTCGACGCCGTGCCGGTTGAAGACGCGAACTTCCACGATGGTGCCGTAAGCCCCCGGCGGCAGACGCAGGGACGTGTCGCGCACGTCAGACGCCTTTTCGCCGAAGATGGCGCGCAGCAGCTTTTCTTCCGGGGTCATCGGCGATTCGCCCTTGGGCGTGATCTTGCCCACCAGAATGTCGGCCGGCTGCACTTCGGCGCCGATATAGACAATCCCGGCTTCATCCAGATTGCGCAGAGCTTCTTCGCCCACGTTCGGGATGTCGCGCGTAATCTCTTCCGGCCCAAGCTTGGTGTCGCGGGCAGCGACTTCGTATTCCTCGATATGGATCGAGGTGAAGACGTCGTCCTTCAGGATGCGTTCGGAAATCAGGATGGAGTCTTCATAGTTGTAGCCGTTCCACGGCATGAACGCGACGATCACGTTCCGGCCGAGGGCCAGCTCGCCCATGTCGGTGCAAGGGCCGTCGGCCACCACTTCGCCGCGCACGACCGTGTCGCCCACTTTCACCAGCGGACGCTGGTTGATGCAGGACGACTGGTTCGACCGCTTGAACTTCCGCAGACGGTAGATGTCGACGCCGGGCTCACCCGGGTCCAGCATTTCCGTTGCCCTGATCACGATGCGCGTCGCGTCCACCTGGTCGATCACCCCGGCCCGACGCGCCATGATGGCAGCACCAGAGTCGCGGGCCACCACGGCTTCAATACCGGTGCCCACGAACGGGGCGTCCGATTGCAGCAGCGGCACCGCCTGACGTTGCATGTTCGAACCCATCAGGGCGCGGTTGGCGTCATCGTTTTCCAGGAACGGGATCAACGATGCCGCAACGGATACAAGCTGCTTCGGCGACACGTCGATCAGGTCGATGGCATCCGGCGGGTTCAGCATGAACTCGCCCGATTTGCGCGACGAGATCAGGTCGTCGGTGAAACGCCCTTCGCTGTCCTGCGCCGCGTTGGCCTGTGCCACGGTGTGCCGCATTTCCTCGGTCGCGGACATGTAGATCACTTCGTCCGTGACCTTGCCGTCGATGACCTTGCGATACGGGGTCTCGATGAAGCCGTACTTGTTCACGCGGGCGAAGGTTGCCAGCGAGTTGATCAGGCCGATGTTCTGGCCTTCGGGCGTTTCAATCGGGCACATCCGGCCATAGTGGGTCGGGTGCACGTCGCGGACTTCAAAGCCCGCACGTTCGCGCGTCAGACCCCCCGGCCCGAGGGCCGACAGGCGGCGCTTGTGCGTCACTTCGGACAGCGGGTTGGTTTGGTCCATGAACTGCGACAGCTGAGAGGAGCCGAAGAATTCACGCACCGCTGCCGCTGCCGGTTTGGCGTTGATCAGGTCTTGCGGCATGATCGTGTCAATCTCGACCGAGGACATGCGTTCCTTTATGGCACGCTCCATCCGCAAGAGACCGACGCGGTACTGGTTCTCCATCAACTCGCCAACGGACCGCACCCGGCGGTTGCCGAGGTGGTCGATGTCGTCGATCTCACCCTTGCCGTCGCGCAGTTCCGTCAGCGCCTTGATGCAGGCGACGATATCCTGACGGTCCAGCGTGCGCTGGGTGTCGGCCTTGCCGAGGTCGAGCCGCATGTTCATCTTGACCCGGCCAACGGCGGACAGGTCATAGCGGTCCTTGTCGAAGAACAGCGTTTCAAACAGGGAGGTCGCCGCTTCCACCGTCGGCGGCTCACCCGGGCGCATCACGCGGTAGATGTCCATGAGCGCGGTGTCGCGGCCCATGTTCTTGTCCACCGCCATGGTGTTGCGGATATAGGGGCCGACATTGACGTTGTCGATATCAAGGATCGGAACTTCGGTAATGCCTTGATCCAGCAGGGTCTTGACCGAGCCGGCCTTGGGCGAGCCATCGCGGTCATAGTCCATGGTCATCTCGTCACCGGCTTCGACCCAGATCTCGCCGGTTTGCTCGTTGATCATGTCCTTGGCGACATAGCGGCCAAGGATATGGTCGAACGGCACCAGAAGGTCGGCGACCGTGGCGTCATCTTTCCATTTCTTGACCATGCGCGGCGTGACTTTCTCACCCGCCTTCAGGATAACCTCGCCGGTGGCAGCATCCACCAGATCATGGGACGGACGGGTGCCCGACATGCGCTGCGGGAAGAACTTGGTGATCCAGCCCTTGTTCTTCACATAGCTGTAGGAAACCGTCTGGTAATAGGCATCCATGATGCCTTCCTGATCCATGCCCAGCGCATACAGCAGCGTCGTCACCGGAAGTTTCCGGCGGCGGTCGATGCGGGCGAAGACCACATCCTTGGCGTCGAATTCAAAGTCCAGCCACGAGCCGCGATAGGGAATGATCCGGCAGGCGAACAGCAGCTTGCCCGAGGAATGGGTCTTGCCCTTGTCATGGTCGAAGAACACGCCAGGGCTACGGTGCATCTGGCTGACGATCACCCGCTCGGTGCCGTTCACGATGAACGTGCCGTTGCCGGTCATCAGGGGCATGTCGCCCATGTAGACGTCTTGTTCCTTGATGTCCTTGACCGAACGCGCGCCGGTGGTTTCATCCACATCGAACACGATCAGCCGCAGCGTCACCTTCAAAGGCGCCGCATAGGTCAGGTCGCGCTGCATGCATTCGTCAACGTCGTATTTCGGCTTTTCCAGCTCGTACTTGACGAATTCCAGAACCGCGGTCTCGTTGAAGTCCTTGATCGGGAACACCGACTGGAACGTGCCCTGAATGCCTTCGTCGTCCAGCGGCCTGTCGCTGTCGCCCGAGCGCAGGAACAGATCGTAGGAGCTTTTCTGCACCTCGATCAGGTTCGGCATCTCCAGGACTTCGCGAATTTTGCCATAATACCGGCGGATGCGCTTCTGGCCAACATATGCTTGCGCCATGCTCGTCGTCACCTTTCATTCATCGAAGCTGCCGCCCGTCGGGCCACGGGCCAGCGCTTCTGCGAATAGGGGGATCAGGTTCTATTCATGCTGCCCGGCCCACGGGCGGCTCCCGAACCTGTCCGCGCCTGGGAAGCGGCTTTCATGAAAGCCCCTGCCAAGACGCGCCCGACCGGCTTGCCCGGTCAAGAAAGACAAATTTGGCTGGACCGAGGATACCCGGTCCAGCCATGATATTGATCAGGATGCGCAGCGCATCCCGGTTTCGCTTACTTCAGCTCGACCTTGGCACCAGCGTCGACGAACTTCTTCATCAGTGCTTCGGCATCAGCCTTCGAGACGCCTTCCTTGACCTTGCCACCGGCTTCGGTCAGGTCCTTGGCTTCTTTCAGGCCAAGGCCGGTGATTTCGCGCACGACCTTGATGACGTTGATCTTGTTCGCGCCGGCTTCCAGCAGCACGACGTCGAATTCGGTCTTTTCTTCCACGGCTTCCGCCGCAGCGGCCGGGGCCGCAGCCATCATGACGGCGCCGCCCGCTGCCGGCTCGATGCCATACTTGTCTTTCAGGATCGCCTTCAGTTCGACCGCTTGCAGCAGGGTCAGACCAACGATGTCTTCGGCGAGTTTGTTCAGATCAGCCATTTTGTTGTTCCGTTCAGGTTTAAGGGTTCCAACGTGCGAAGCGGTTGCTCCACGTAAGGCTCAGGATCGGGCAGCAGCACTCAGGCCGCAGCCTTCTCCTCGATGGTCGTAAGGATGCTTGCGATGTTCGCAGCAGGCGCGCCAATGGCCCCGGCGATGTTTGCGCCCGGCGACCCGATCATGCCGACGATCTGAGCAATCAGCTCAGTCCGCGACGGCATCGAGGCGACGGTCTTCACACCGGCGGCGTCCAGAACCGCATCGCCCATAGCCCCGCCCAGGATCACGAACTTTTCGTTCCCCTTGGCATAGGCCTCGCAGACCTTCGCCGCAGCGACGGGGTCTTCCGAGAAAGCGAGTACGGTCATGCCCGAAAGCAGGTTACCCATTTTAACGCCGGGCTTCCCTTCAAGGGCGATTTTGGCGAGCTTGTTCTTGGCAACGCGCACGGACCCGTTCACATCGCGCATCTTCGCGCGCAGGTCCTGCATCTGTGCAACCGTCATACCTACGTAGTGTGCGACCACAACCACGCCAGAGCTTGCGAAGATCTGGCCGAGTTCGTCGACCACTAGCTCTTTTTGCGCTCTATCCACAGTTTCACTCCAAGTGTTGGGGGTTGCCCCCCGGCTCAGTAGGGCCGGATCGCTCCGGCTCGAAGTCCTACATACGGTCACGGAGCAAACGGGGCGTGGAGAGCCACGGTCCATCTGGTCTGATCGCGTCTCAGGGGGAATTACGACTGTTTGCGCAGCCACCCACCGTCTCGGACGAAAAAACGGCACAGCGCGCGACGAATCGCGCACAGCACCGTGGGCGGATACTTAATGGTGCGGGCGGGAATTTCCAAGCCCCATTTGTCATCACCGCGTCACAACGGTCCGGGCGACCTGCGGGCCGGTTGGGCCTGCGGAGATTTTCAGTTTCTCACGACTCGGGGAGTCCCGCAAGTCTGCTTGCAAATCCGCCCTTCCGACCAAGAAAAAGGGGCGCCCGGTTGCCCGAAGTGGGTTAGCTGCGTGACCAAAGCTTGGCGGGTAAGCGTGTTACGTGGTTAATGCAACGTAAACAAAAAACATGAACGTTATATATATCAACTAGTTACGACATGTTGCACGCGTGAAATCCCCCGATTTCACACCCCATCCCCGGGAAATGCCCTTAGGTCCCGACAAAGCAAAACCGCCGAAGGTTTCCCACCGGCGGTTCCGTCAAACTTGGCGATCTCAGCGCGCGGTGGCCGAGGACAGGTCCAGGCTGACGCCCGGGCCCATCGTGGACGACAGCGAGACTTTCTTCAGATATGTGCCCTTGGCCCCCGCCGGTTTGGCGCGGCTCACAGCCTCGACGAAGGCACGGATGTTTTGCGCCAGCTTTTCTTCAGAGAACGACACTTTGCCGATCCCGCCGTGAATGACCCCGGCCTTTTCGACCTTGAACTGCACTTCGCCGCCCTTGGCAGCGGTCACAGCGGTCTTCACGTCCATCGTCACGGTGCCGACCTTGGGGTTCGGCATCAGGTTGCGCGGCCCGAGGATCTTGCCCAGACGGCCAACCAGCGGCATCAGGTCCGGCGTTGCGATGCAACGGTCGAAGTCGATCTTGCCGGCCTGGATCTGCTCGGCCAGATCTTCGGCGCCAACGATGTCAGCCCCCGCCGCCTTGGCCTCATCGGCCTTGGCGCCGCGCGCAAACACCGCCACGCGCACCGTCTTGCCGGTGCCGTTCGGCAGTTGCACCACGCCGCGGACCATCTGGTCGGCATGGCGCGGGTCGACCCCGAGGTTCATCGCGATTTCCAGCGTCTCGTCGAACTTGGCCGAAGCCGCGCCCTTGATCAGCTTCACGGCATCTTCGACCGTCAGGGCCGATTTGCCTTCGAACAGCATTTCTGCCGCTTTGGTCCGCTTGCCAATTTGTGCCATGTCTTACCCCTTGATCTCGATGCCGCAGGACCGGGCAGAGCCCACGATGATACTCATCGCCGCTTCGATCGAATTGGCGTTGAGGTCTTTCATCTTGGTCTCGGCGATCTTGCGGATCTGAGCGACAGATACCGATCCGGCGATCACATGGCCCGGCTTGACCGAACCCTTGGCGCGGTTGCGCTTGCCCAGGGGCGGCAGGCCAGCGGCTTGCTTGAGCAGGAACGACGCCGGAGCGGTCTTGAACTCCAGGCTGAACGACTTGTCCTGATAGTAGGTGATGATCACCGGGGTCGGCGTGCCCAGCGGCATGTCGGCGGTCTTCGCGTTGAATTCCTTCACGAAGGCCATGATGTTCAGCCCGCGTTGACCCAAAGCCGGGCCGACGGGCGGCGACGGGTTGGCTTGGCCCGCCTTCACTTGCAGCTTCAGGCTGCCGATAATCTTCTTGGCCATCTGGCCTCTCCTTTGTCACGGCATCCGAGGATGCGGTTTAGTGGTTCGGTCCGTCACCCTGTCTCAAGGGCGCTCGCCTCCCACGCGATGCACTCACATGCCTTTGGACACCTGAGTGAATTCCAATTCGACGGGTGTTGCCCGCCCGAAGATCGAGACCGAGACTTTCAGACGGCTGTGACCCTCGTCCACTTCCTCGACCATGCCGTCAAAGCCTTCAAACGGGCCGTCGGTGACCTTGACCCGCTCGCCGATGTCATAGCGGATCAGGTTGCGCGGGGCGATTTCGCCCTCTTCGACCCGGTGCAGGATCTGGTTTACCTCGGCGTCGCGCATCGGCATCGGCTTGCCTTGCGGGCCCAGAAAGCCGGTGACGCGGTTGATCTGGCTGATCAGGTGATAGCCCTTCGAGGTCATCTCCATATGGACCAGCACATAGCCGGGCATGAAGCGCCGCTCGGACGTGACCTTCTTGCCGCGCCGCACTTCGATGACTTCTTCGGTCGGGACCAGAACCTCGTCGATCTCGTCCTGCATCCCGGCGTCTGTGACGGCAGTCCGGATCTGCTCCGAAACCTTCTTCTCGAAGTTCGACAGGACCGACACCGTATACCAACGCATCGCCATTGCTCGTCACCTTGCCTGCCCGAAGAGATCGGGCCTGTTTCTGCGCCCCTGAGGGGCCGTTTTGGGAATACAAAACCGCGCGCAGCCGAATCGCCACGCGCAGCCCGTTCCCCGAACCTCGGCGCCCGATACAGGGCGCCCGGATGAAATTCAAGTCGGAACCGGAATTCGCTGCCTTTGAGGCGAGATCAGAACGCGTTCAGGACCGCCGTCAGGCCGGTGCGGATGATGATGTCCACCACCGAGAAGAACGCCGCGGTCAGCGCGGCCATGATGAAGACCATGATCGTGGTCAGCAGCACTTCGCGGCGGGTGGGCCAGGTCACCTTGGACACTTCGGTCCGGACCTGCTGGATGAACTGGATCGGGTTGGTCATCGCCATGGGTGTCGGTTCCTGAAGGGTTGCCCCGGCAGATACGCGGTCCGCGGCGGGAATTCAAGTCGCGGGGGGCGGGTGGTGGGGGGATGGGTGTGTGATGAGGTGTTTTACCACAGGGATAACAC
>Ga0105047_10007668_pt1 | contig 18132 bp, 16 predicted proteins | sample MAT04_FD_78384 | JGI IMG/M metagenome (GOLD analysis project Ga0105047, IMG submission 78384) | Freshwater microbial communities from Lake Fryxell liftoff mats and glacier meltwater in Antarctica - MAT-04 (megahit assembly) | ecosystem: Environmental > Aquatic > Freshwater > Ice > Liftoff...
CGCATGGGGATGGGCGACCGGAACGGTCCGCGTGGCCATCGGCTACTTGGGGGTGCCTGGTCGGGTGTGCAGTGTGGTGATGGAGCGGGTGAGCCATTCGGTGAGAAGTGTGCACTCGGGATCCGTCAGGGCGGGGAACTTGGGGGCGGCGGAGCGCATGGTGATGGTCTGCGTGAGCAGGTCGCTGTTGGGGGGGGTGCGGGAGTCGTGGTCGGGACGGCGTGGAGCACGGCGTCGAGCATGCGGTCGGCCAGCGTGGTGTCGCGGCTGTTCGTCAGCGGCGTAGTCAACCACCGTGTCCAAGAACCGGGGACAAGGCCCACCGCCACCACTACCCCCAGCTCACGATCAGGCAGTCTGCCGAGAACCAGCTGGAGTCCGCTGAGGGCGACCACCTGGACGAGTGCAGTACACCGGGACAAGCCACACGTAGGGACGCGCCCGCCCTGCGCGCCATAGGTGGGCGCCGACGTGCTCGAAGGTCACCCGCGCGATTGCAGCTCGGCGGCCCGCCGTCGCGTCGTCGTCACTCGTGGGCAGGGTTACGCCGCTCGTGACCCGCGCGCGCCGCGTCAGGTCAACGCCCCCGGGTGCACTGCACAACTCCGCACCTGTGTCCTAGATCACACGTGAGGGAGTGAGGTTGCGCCCGTCCCAGAACGACTCCGGTATGTCCGTCTCGAGGCGGACACATCGGAGATCCCGCTCAGGAAGGGAACAACCCATGAAACTCCGTCTTCGGGCTGCGAGGTTGGCCGTCGGGTTCGCCGCCGCTGCCGGGCTCGTCATGGTCGGCGCCGGGCCGGCCAGCGCGAACTACACCGACTGCTCCGCGGGCTACGCCTGCATGTGGACGAGCAACAACTACCCGGGCTCGCCGAACGCGTCGTACTACACGGCGATCGTTCTCTCGAGCTCGAGCAACCTCATCAACTCGATCTCCAACAACGGGAACTCCAGCATCGCGCGGTTCTACGACGCGTCGAACTACACCGGTGCGTACATCACGCTGAACAACCCGGCGCGCGGCGGTCAGACCCGTGACCCGATGCTGTCCAACGGGACGGACGCGACGTCGTCGAACTGGAGCAACCGCATCTCCTCGGCGAACTTTGCCTAGGCGGATCGGGGTGCTGGTCGCCGGCATGCTGGCGACCAGCACCCTGCTCGCCGGTTGCACGGCGTCCCAGGCAACCGAAGACGAGGGGATCTCCGCGCAGGACGTGGCCGCTCGGTATGGCTACGACGAGACGACGACCTCGCTGAGCCCGGTCTATGCACTGGTGCCGCAGTTCCACGACCCGAAGGACGGGTACGCCCGCGACCTTCTGGCTGCCCAGTGCCTGACGGGGGTGGTCGAGTACCGGGTGGTCGCACCGGAGGAGCAGACGAGCCTGATCGGTCAACGCACCGGGCAATTGGAGTTCGACGAACAGGTCGCGGCGCGGTGGGGATACCCCCAGCTGCACATGCCCGCGGACGCCGACACCGCAGTGCCCGACGGCGTCACGATCACCCCCGAGATCCAGTCCGCCATGCAGGCGTGTGGGCAGAAGGCTGACGAACGCCTCGGTACTCCTCCGGAACGGCTGCTCAACGACATCGAGGACGCCGGGTGGCAGGCGGTGCCGATAAGCAGCGAGGTTCAGGACGCCATCAGCCAGTGGCATGCGTGCATGGAGCCGGCCGGCGTCATCGACCTTCCCAGCCAGCCCAGCGAGATGCCTCCCGCGTCCATCACCTCCCAGTCCCAGGTGGAGGACGCACAAGGCAACTTCGTGCCGAGCGGCGCCGCCGCGTCGGACCGGGAGAAGCAGGTCGCTGAGCTCGACGCGCAATGCCGGTCACAAGCCGGCTACGACAGGGCCGTGCTGCACGCCCGCGCCGACGCCGAGCTGACCGCTATCGGGAAGAGCATCGAGGGCTTCGAGGCGAGCAGGGGCGCCTACGAGGACTACGACAAGAAGCTGGACGAGGTGATCAGTGAGCTCGGCTGAAGCAGGTCAGCCCCTCGTGCGAGAACTCACGACGTCCCGTCAGGGTGGGCACTGGTGAAGCGCACGCTGATCTGGCTCCTTGCCCTGGTGCTCGTCGCCGGGGCCACGTATGTGGCCGCCACCCGTCTGGTGTCCCCGGATCAGGCGGCCGCCCAAGCGCAGCCGCCGGATCCGGTGCCGGTGGTGGCAGCGTTGAGCGAGGGGTACCTGCACGGGGCGGTGACGTTGTCGGTGGCGGCGGCGCAGCAGCAGGTCGCCACGATCTCCCCGCCGGCGGCCGTGACGGGCGTGGTCACGGCTGCCGGCGCATCGGCGGGCCAGGAGTTCCGGTCTGGGCAGGTGCTCGTGCGCCTGGACGGGCGACCGTTGTTCGTCCTGACCGGCTCGTTCGCGCTGTATCGCGACATCCAGCCCGGGGACAGCGGGGACGACGTCGCGGCCTTGCAGGCCGGTCTGCTCGAGGCCGGGTTCGCGGTCCGCGTGGACGGGGAGTATGGGTCGGCCAGCCAGGCGGCGGTTCGCCAGATGTACCGGGCCGCCGGCTACACCGCACCTCAGACCACGGTCACGGCAGCGCCGACCTCGAACCCCGGTACCACGGACAACGCGCCCACGACGGGCGAGGTGACCCCCGCCGCATCACCGACCGCAGCAGCGACCCCTGCGCCCGTCACGGGCACGGCGGTCCTGCGCAGCGAAGTGCTGATGATCTCGGGTCTTCCGGCGACCGTGCGGTCCGTGGCCGGCGTCGGGACCCAGCTGGCCGCCGACAGCGCCCTGATGACCCTCGGCTCGGGCGCGACCGTCATGACGGCCACTGTCCCGACCACGTCGTTGGGATCGCTGGCCGTCGGTGCGGTCGCGGCGTTCACCGACGACACCGGCGCACCTGCGCAGGCGAGCGTCACCGCGATCACCTCGCAGGACGACCAGTCCACCGTCGTGATCACCCCGCAGGTCGCGGTCAGCGTCGGGACGACCTACGTGGTCAGGGTGGCCAACCCGGCGGCTGAACCCGGCCAGAGCGTGCTGGCACCGGTGACCGGGATCGTCACCCGCGGCGGGCGGTCCTACATCTACATCCAGGACGGCCAGACGTTCGGCGAGGTCGAGGTCACCGTCACCGGCGCCGTGGGCGGGGTCGCAGCAATCAGCCCCGTGGATCCCGCAGTCGAGCTGCAGGCGGGGCAGGACATCCGTGTCGGCTGAGCACGGCACGGCGATGGCACCGCCGTCTGACGCCGGCCCGGCCGGAGCGAATCGTCCGCTGGTGGAGCTGCGCGGTATCGCTCGGCGCTACCCGAACGGGACCACCGCCCTGGATGGGGTAGACCTGCGCATCTACGCCGGAGAGTCCGTGGCGATCGTCGGTCGGTCCGGCAGCGGCAAGAGCACCCTGTTGAACGTGCTCGGTCTGCTGGATGCGCCCAGCGCCGGGCAGGTCGTCATCGACGGGGAGCCAATCCTCGGCACCAGCGACACGGCGCGCTCACGACGGCGCGCCCGGGACCTGGGGTTCATCTTCCAACGCTCGCACCTGATCCCGGCCCTCAGCGTCGTGGAGAACGTGCTGCTCGGCCTGCGGTACTCCCCGAACGTCCGCGACGCGCCCCGGGAGGTGGCGCTCGACGCCCTTCGCGCGGTCGGGCTCGAGCACCGTACCGACGTACCGGCCCGCACGCTGTCCGGCGGGGAGATGCAACGCGTGGCCATCGCCCGGACACTGGCCCGCCCGGTCCGCCTGTGGCTGGCCGACGAACCCACCGGCAACCTTGACTCCGCCCAGTCCGAGCAGGTCATCGAGCTGCTCAAGGAGCGTGCTTCCCAGCGCGGCGCCGCGCTGGTCGTCGTCACCCATGAGCCTGACATCGCCGCCCGGCTCGACCGGGTGGTCACCCTCCACGACGGACACGTCGTCGACGACACCGGGCCCCGTCACACCTCGCCTCCCGCGCAGGTCACCGTCGTGCCCGGTACCGCTGCAACCACCCGCCGCCGGGGCCTCACCCGCACCCTACGGTTCATCGCCCAAGGAGTTGCCACCCAACCCGCGCGCACCCGCGCCGGGATCACCGCCGCCGCGATCGCCGTCACGTTGACCGTGGCAGCACTCGGCCTCGCGCAGAGCGCCTCGGCACAGGTAACCGGCATGTTCGACGCCCGCCGCGCGACCCAGGTCAGCGCCCAGCTCGCCGCCGACGAGCCCAGCCGGTGGCCTCTCGACCTGGACCAGCTCACGGCCTTCCCCGGAGTCGTCGGGGCCGAGCTGTGGTGGCACCGCACCGGCATCGAGATCGACAACGGTCACCTGGCACAAGCATCCATCGACCTCGTCCAAGTGACCGCCGCACCGGGACAGACCACCGACTCGACCATCACCTGGGCACCGGGCCAAGACGAGGCGCTCGACCCCGGCGAGGTCCTGCTCGGCCAGGTGCTCGCCGAGCGCCTCGGCATCGCCCAGATCGACCTGAGCCCCGAGGTCACCATCGACGGCGAACCGCACCTGGTCGCAGGGATCGTGACCGCCTCTCAGGCCGGCACCGCCACCGGATCCGCGTTCGTCACCAACACCGCCGGCATGGCCGCGTCCACCTCAGCAGACCTCTACGTGCAGACCGTGCCCGGCGCCGCCCGCACCGTCGCCGAACGGCTGCAGACGCTCGTCGACCCCTACCAAGAGATGCGCATGACGATCGACCCCGTGCTGGAGGCCGACGCCTACCGCGGTCAGCTGCAGGACAGCATCGCCGCCGCGCTCCTGGTCCTCGCGGTCGTCGCCTCCCTCGCCGGGCTGGTCGCCGTCGTCTTCGTCAACGTCCTGGCCGTGAACGCCCGCACCGCCGAGTTCGGCGTCCGCCGGGCCTTCGGCGCCACCCGAGGCGAGCTCATCGCCCTCGTCATGGGCGAAGGAGCAGCCCTCGGACTCATCGGCGCCGGCATCGGGCTTGCCACAGGCTTCACCGCCGTCATGTGCGTGACCGCCGCAGCACACTGGCAACCGGTGTTCGACCTACGACTCCTCCTCGTCCCGCTGGCCGGTGCGCTGCTGTTCGGCACGCTCGGAGCCCTACCCCCAGCCCTCAGCGCCGGACGCATCCAGCCCGCCGACGCCGTGCGGTCGTGAACGACCATCACCACCACGACCCCATCAGACATGACGAACATCACATCCACGTTCTGTGAGGTTCGACCCGCCGACCAACGCCTCTATGGACATGAAGACACCCCGCGCCATCGCCCTTGCAGTTCTCGCGTCTGCCCTCCTGCTGCCACTCAGCCCGGGCGCCGCCTCGGCCGACGACGCCGTGCTCCAGCCGCAATCGACCAGCCAGTGCGCGTCGGGCCGGTTCTGCCTGTGGTCGGCCACGACGTACACCGGCACGTTCTTCTCCACCACGACCGCGGTAGACTCCAGCCCGGGATGGACGGCCAAGTCCGTCTACAACCGGACGACGCGCGCCGTGCGCGTCTACTCAGGGGCAGCCGGGAGCGGATCATCGACCTGTTTCGCACCGGGCGCCTCGAGCGCGTCGGTGACGGTCGCGGCGGCATCGATCAGGGTGCTGAGCACGACGACCTGCTGAGCCCGACGCAGGTCTTCGAGGCGTTCGTCGTCGAGGTCCACCCCGCCATCCACCGGTACGTCGCACGCGTCGTCGGACCCGCAGACGCTGACGACGTCGTCGCCGAGACCCTGACCTCGGTGTGGACGTCGTGGAACTCGGCACCACGACCGACCGACGCCCGCCGGTCGTGGGCCTTCGGCATCGCCCACCACCGCAGCATCGACCACATCCGCAGCGCCACACGCCGACGGTCCCTCATGGCTCGACTCACCGCACGGACGACGAGTGCGCCGTCCGATGACGCCCCGGACTGGGGTGTCCTCAGCCGGGAAGGGATGGACGCGATCGTGAACGGCCTGAGCCCGGTCGAACGGGACGCGCTCCTGCTGACCGTCGTCGGTGGATTCACCGGAGCGGAGGCCGGTGAGATCCTCGGATGCTCCGAGACGGCCATCACCAGCCGCCTGACCCGCGCCCGACAACGCCTCCGCGACACCCTGACGACCACTACCGGAGGAGCATCACGATGACCTCCGACGCAGAACTGGAGATCGAGGCGCTGCGGCGCCTGCTGCACGAGCACGACCTAGTCGAGCGGCACGACCCCGAACCAGCACCCATCACCGCGGCCGGCAGCGCCCGACTGGCCCGGTCGATCACCGCGGCCCACCCCGCCCCCCTGGCGCGGGCCCGGGCACCGCGACGTGCCCTGACGACCGTGGGCGCCATCGCCGCCTGCGTAGGGTTGGCGATCGCGGTCGTCGTCGGGGTGGTCCGCGCCCCTGTGAGCGAAGCCGCCACCACCCCTCGCATGCTCGACTACAGCCTGACCGATCCGCGCATGCCCCTCGTCGACGCGCCCGCTGCCACCGACGCACTCACAGCCATCGCCCAGGCGGCGCGGAGCAGCAACGACCCCACCGGCATCGGAGATGTCCAGTTCGTCGCCAACTACGGCTGGTACCTAAGCATCGAGCACGACGCGACCGGGACGACCTCCCAGATCTTCCCCACCTTCACCCGCAGCTGGCTCGCGGCCGACGGCTCCGCCACCGTGACCCAGTCCCGCGGGTCTGCTCTCGATACAGACGGGCGCACCTCCCCGGACACACCCGCCGGGATCGGCGGCACCGATGTCCTGCCGGTCGGAACGCTCGACGCCGGGCTGGCCGCTCGACTGGACGCCACCACCGACGAGCCGGCACTCCAGACAGCTCTCCTCGAGCTGTCCGCCGGCTTGCCCTGCGACCGGGACACCCGGTGGCACGCACAGTGCCTCGTCGAAGCCGTGTTGCAGCTCTACAACCTCTACGTCGTGCCGCCAACGCTGACCGCCCGGATCTGGGACATACTCGGCCACGAGACGGCGATCCATGACCTCGGCACGACCACAGACCGCATGGGCCGCCCCGCCGTGGCCGTCGCGCTGCCCTCCGACCCGGACGACACCATCCGCACCACGGTCAGCGTCCTGATCCTCTCGCCAGACACCGGACAGCTCACCGGCACCGAGACCATCACCCTCTCGGACACCGTGAGTCCGGTCACCGAACCCGCGGTGACGTCGTTCACCACCTGGATCGACCGCCAGTGGGTCACGATTGTCGCCAAGGCCCCGTAGCCGCAACCACCCTGTCGACCCTGAACGGCACGTTCGGCAGACGCTGACCGTCTGGGACCGGTGGCAGAACGCCGCCAGCTCGGAAGCGAGCGGAGTCGACCGTTACGGCGACGGCCTCGTGGATCCACGTCGAGCGGCTGTGCAGGCGCCCCTCCGCTCGGTCGGCGACGATCTCGCGTTCGAGCGCCGCGCGCAGCTCAACCCGCCACGACTGGCGCAGCTTCCGCCTCAACCGCCTCACCCACGCCCACCGCACCGATGCCCGCTTCCGCCCCCGCCAACTACCCGCAAACGACGCTGCGGCCTTTGTCCGCGCCGGCATCGAGCACGTCACCACCCGATACCTCGTGCACGTCATCGCGCACGCACCGGCCACCGCCGTGCGCACCCAACTCGACCGCTGGGCCACCATCGAGGACATCGACGACCACCAGTGCCGGGTCCAGATGGCCACCGACACCCTCGACTGGCCCACCATGGCCCTCGGCGCCATCGGCGCAGACTTCGACATCATCTCCCCGCTAGAGCCCGCCCACTACATCGACGAATGGAGCCACCGATTCGCCCGCGCCGCCGCCCCCCACAGGCACGCGACGAGCGGCTCCCGCACGACCGATCAGATCCCGTAGGTGCAACGGGGACCGGTAGCGGCGCACATGAGCTGTCGGCCTCGCGCGCTGGCACCTATCGGCGTGCCGGTTGACCCGTCCGGGTGCTTTCACCGGAACAGGGGCGACACGCGGCACCAATCTGGTGGCCGGTCTACTGTCGGCCGAGGATCTTTTTGGCGTCCTCTCGGAGCTCGCCGGAGGGTGAGACGTGCCGGTAGAGAGTCTGGCGAGTGATGCCGAGTTCTTTGCAGAGGTCGCCGACGTTGGTGTCGGGCTGGGCCATGGACGCGGCGGCCAGGCGGACCTTGGCGGGCGTCATCTTGAAGGGGCGCCCGCCCTTGCGCCCCCGGGCGCGGGCCGAGGCCAGCCCCGCGACGGTGCGTTCGGAGATCAGGGCCCGTTCGTATTCGGCCAGGGCGGCGAAGATTCCGAACACAAGCTTGCCCGCGGCCGTGGTGGTGTCGATGGCCGCGCCCTGCCCCGTGAGGACCTGCAGCCCGACGCCCCGGGTGGTCAGGTCATCGACGATGGTGACGAGGTGGCGCAGGTTGCGCCCGAGGCGGTCCAGCTTCCACACCACCAGCGTGACCCCAGCGCGCAGCCCCTTCAGGCAGGCGGCCAGTTCAGGCCGGTCATCGTTGGCGCCGGAGGCGTGGTCCTCTTAGACCCGTTCGGGGTCCACGCCGGCCGCGAGCATCGCGTCGTGTTGCAGATCCGTGCTCTGCGACCCGTCGGCCTTCGAGACCCGCACGTACCCCACCAGCATGTCGACCCCATCACTTATACGACCGTTTACGTGACACCACGCCGCTTACCTGCTTCGCCCTCGCCCAGTGTCACTCAACCCGTCACAGATTCTACGTCGCGCGAAGGGTCGTCGTCGCTCACAATGTGACAGTCGTTTCAGATCAGGCCGACATCGGCCGTCCACGCTGCTCCTCAAGCGTGCGTGGGAGGTGGTCGTCCGCGATGCCGAGGGCGATCAGGTCCTTGCGGATGCGTTGGAAGGTTGCCTCGCGGCGGGTCAGGGCTGAGAGGCCGGTCACCAGTTGCCGGGCGGCGACAGGGTCTTGCTGCGCGAGGGCGATCGCCTTGTTCATCTCTTCCCTGACCTCCTGCCAGGCGTCACGTTGGCGAGGAGTGGGTGGGGTGCCGTCATGGACGTGACGGTCGGGCTCGGGTGTCAGGAGCGGGGCCATGCTGCCGTGCGCTGAGACTTCGCCGACTTCAATGAGGTGCACAGCGGTGGCTGCGGCTTCGAGGAGCGCCTGCTGACGGTCCCAGGGCAGTGCTTCGTAGGGACGCCACGGGCCGACGATTCCGGCGCGTACGGGGTGACCGGCAGTGTGCCAAATGCGCTGGACGCTTCGGCGGGAGCGGGTGCGCAGCGCCGAGACGGGGGTGGACAGTTCGTCGATGAGGCTGCGCAGCATCCGGAACCACACTCCCACGTGCACGGATCGGCGTGGCAGGAGGACCACGCCGGTGCCCAGGGCCTGGTGGGTGAGTGCGTCCATGACGACGACCGCAGCCGGTGCAGAGCGGGTGCGGACGGCCTGCTTCTCCCAGGCCACGAAGCCGCCGAGGCCACCGAAGGCGGGTTCGAGGCGGCAGCCGTGCTGCGGGCAGCTGAGCGTGAGCGGTAGTTGGGAGACCAGGGCGAAGCCGAAGGTGCCGGCGGCGGGGCTCTGGCAGGTCGGGCAGGCGCGGCGCAGCGGACCGCGCTTGGGGTCGGTCGGTAACCAGGCCCGCCACCCGGGCACATGCCGCCGGGGGCGCTCCTTGGCGGTCAGGAGGACCGACTCTTGGTGGACGTAGGTGTCGAATGCTGCTCCGGGGGCCGGTTCAGTGTCGAGGGTGTCCAGGAGCCACGGGACCCAGCCGCCGATCGTCATGTGGCGCAGCTGGTCCAGCGGCACGCCGGTGCGCTCGGCCAGTGCGGCAAGCAGCCCCGCGGGCGGGTCCAGGTCCAGGACGCTGGTGAGGTGATCGGGGCGATCGAGGCCAGGTGGGGCGAGGCCGTGCCGGACGAGCTCCTCGACGCTCATGCCGTACACCTCGGCGAGCCGGTTGAGCCAGGATGTCAGTGCCTCGCCTTCACATGGTGGTGGGTGCAGCGGCCAGTGGCGTGTCATGCCAGCTCGCGCTCGAACATTCGGCGGCGCTCAGTGGGGCCGACGTAGGAGGCCATCAGCAAGGTGCGCTGGTTGATCGCCTCCTCGCCGGATTCGATCGCTGCCACCGCGGCGTCGGTGAGCAGGTGGGTCAGCTCGCCGATGGTGCCCTCGCTGCGGGTAAGCAGGTAGCGGGCCATGTCCTCGGTGGCGATGGTCGAAGGGCGGCGCAGCGGGAAGGCGGCGGCGAAGCTGGCCAGCAGCGTGCAGGCTTCCTCATCGGGTTCCCACCGGGGAAGGGTGAAAGGCTCGAAGCGGTTCTCCAGCTGATCATCGGAGCGGATCGCCAGGTACGCCTCCCTGGTGCCGACCCCGACCAGCGGGATGCGCAGCTCGTTGCCCAGGAACCGCAGCAGGTTGAGGAACTCACGCCGGACCTCACCCCGCCCGGCCAGGACGTTGTGCAGCTCGTCGATGACCAGCACTCGAACCCCGACCGCGCGCAGCAGCGTCAGCGCGGCCTGCTCCAGCTCGGCCAACCGCTGGCGCGGACGCAGCGGTGCGCCCATCGCCGCCAGCAGCGCGACGTAGAACCGGACCACCGAGGGCTCCGAGGGCATCTGCACCGCCAGGACCGGCAGCTGTTCACGGTCACAGTGGGAGGTGGGCGGGTGGAGGCGGCGGAACTTCTCGATGATCATCGACTTGCCGTTGTTCGTTGGACCGATCAGCAGCAGGTTCGGCATTCGTTGCTTGACCGGCCAGGTGTACAGCGTCTCCAACCGGTCCAGGGCGGCGGTGGCCCGTGAGTAGCCGATCCACCGGTCGGCGCGCACGTGCCGCAACCGCTCCTCCGCGGCAAGCCTGGCCACCGGCCGGACACTGACGTGCAGATGATCCAGCTCGTCACCGGGGACCTCAGCAGCGGCCCACAGCTGAATCTCGCTCACCACTGCTCGATCACCTCGAACGGCGCCACGGCCCTCGCGGCGCGGCCGCTGCCGGCCTCGTCCACGCTGCCCGGAAGGGCATCGGGCGGAGGTGAGACGGTGATCATGGCCCGTGGGGTCGCGGCACTGGTTCTTCGGCGGCGTTCCGTGTCGCGGCGGGCCTTGCGGGTGGTTGAGCTCGCGGTGTCGGTGATGGTGCGCATCTGCTCGACCATCCGGAACAACGCCTCCTCATCGACTTGAGCTCGGCCCTGCTCGCGCAGCCGCTCCAGCGCGGCGCGGTGCTCCCATGCGCTCACCGCCGGATGGGACAGGCTCCGGTAAGGGACCGGGAGGTAGGACTTCGCCTCGGGGTCGAGCACCCAGACACGACTGATGTCGCGCGGGTCGCGGCGGATCACGAACCGTTCCAGCCGGTCACGGCGGGCGATCCACGGCTTGAGCGCGTCGCTGAAGTAGTGCACGTGGTCGATGACGAACCCGGTGCGGGTCAGCCTGCGGCGGATCACCGGCAAGAAGTCCACCAAGAACGCGGTCTCGTTGGACACTGCCGCTGGTGGCGCCTCGGCGGCGCCCGCGGCCCAGCGGGCCTGCGGGGTCTGCCCGGTCGTGCCGTGGACCTGCCCGTGATAGCTCGCCACCGCCAAAGCGAGCCACTTCTCCAGCTCCGTGACCGTCAGGACGGCCGTGGCGTCGCAGTCGTAGCTGCCCCGCTCGGCCGGGTTGGAGAACGTCGTGCCGGGCAGCTCGTGGACCATCTCCATCAGCGTGCCGATGACCCGCTCGATGATGCCCCCGTAGTGCGGCCGACCCGCAGGGCGGTACCGCAAGCTGATCCCGTGCTCCTCACAGCCGCGCCGCAGGGCCTCGCTCTTGAACTCCGCGGCGTTGTCCAGGTACAGCACGCCCGCCTTGCCGGCCATCGGCCACGACACCTCCAGTCCCAGGCGCTCCAACCAGGCCCGCTTGTCAGTGACCATCTGCGCCAGGCACAGCCCCACCGACAGCGCCGAGGGCGCCTCCAGGGTGATCACCAGGCCCACGATGCACCGGGAGAAGACGTCGATCGCGACCGTCACAAACGGTCGCCCGATCGGCAGCCGGTGCTGCTCGTCCACCACGATCAGGTCCACCACGGTGTGGTCGATCTGCACCTGCTCCAGCACAGCGCTCACCGCAGGTACCCGCCCCCCAGCGGACTCCAACGACCGTGCCGCGTCGCTTCCCTCCCGGGCCGCTGTGCTGCTCAGCGGGTCAAGAGCGGCGATACGGCGCACGATCACGCCGCGTGACGGGACCGGCAAGCCTCGAGCACGACAAGCGTGCTTGACCTCCCGGTGGACCGCGGCGACCGTCTTCCGCTGACGAGTCAGATACTGCTTGCCCAGCACCTCCCGGACCACCGCCTCAACCTCGCCCGGAAGCCGCCCCCCGCCGCGGCCGCCGCTAGAGGAACCCGGGACGAGGTCGGAGACCAAGCCCTGCCCCTGACGCCACCGACGCAACAGCACATAGACCTGCCGGCGCGAGACAGCGAGCTGCCCAGCAGCCGTCTCCACTGCCTGCGCGCCAGCCGTCCCGGAGCTGGCCAACGGGCCGATCACCTCAGCTCGGCGGACCGCCAACGCCCACACCTCATCGGGAACGCTCAGCACACCGCGCTCAGGAACCCGGACCTCGCCGACTTCTTCGTCGTGCACATGACTATGGAACAACCGGCAGATCGTGCACACCGGTACGGACACGCCGGAAGATCACACTCCCCTGCACGCGACCTCGAAGGCGCAGACCCAGCCGTGCAGCCGACTTCGCGCATTGACAAGCAGCACCATCCACGCCCGGGCGCCGACGCTGCCGACGCCGACCACTTTGCGGGCCACGTGCTGGTAGGAGTACTGCGCGACGAGGTGCTCGTGACCGGGGCTGAGGGTGCGCGGGTACTCGGCGAGCAGCCGGCGGACCTGGTCGACCTGCCCGGCCAGGACCTCGGGGTCGGCCGTGAGGTGCTCGATCGGCACGATGAGCGGCGGCTGGTGCACGATCCGCCGCTCGCCCTCCACCACCGCAGTGAGCTTGCCCTGCGCCTGGAAGCGGTCACGGGTGGTCATCCTGCGCACCGAGGACTCGACCTCGCGCACGGCGTGCGGTCGCAGGTGGCCGTCGAGGCGGTCGAGCAGCTCCTGGGAGTCCAGCGAGGCGTACCAGACCTCGAGATCGCCCATGGCGGCGAACTGCGTCATCGCCGTCCGGTACGCCTCGCCGCCGGCGCGAACCGCCGTCAGCCGGTCCTTGGGGCGCATGCCCCGGTGACGCCCGGCGATCTCCACGCTGGTCAGCAGCCGCTTGACGTCCCACTCCCATGGCCCGGGGTAGGTCTCGTCGAAGTCGTTGAGGTCGAAGACCTGGCGCCGCTCCGGCGATCCGAACATGCCGAAGTTGGCCACGTGCGCGTCACCGCACAGCTGGACGGTCAGTCCGGACGACGGCGTCCTGGCGAGGTCCGCGGCCATGACGGCCGCCGAGCCGCGGAAGAACGCGAACGGAGAGGCGAGCATCCTGCCGTGCCGGACGGGCACCAGGTCGGGCAGGCGGTGAGCGGCCTGCTCGGCGAGCAGGCCGACCGGGTCGCGTGCCGGATCCGGCTCCGGCTGCTCGGCGTGGGCGCCACGGGGGGTGGCCGCGCGGGCACCACGGCCCACGGCCTCCCGCTCGGCGACGGTCCCGTGCATGCGTTGCACAGTACGGGCTGGCGGCTGGCGGGCTGGCGGGCTGGCGGGCTGGCCGGCGGGTGGCGGGACCGTTGGGGCCAGCGGAGGAGAGCGGCCGCGCGTCCTGCGCAGGACGCGCGTCGGGCCGTACCCTTCGCTGAGGTGTACCCAGGCGCCACGACGACGGTCCGTCGTCGCGAGGTGAGGGCCGGATCGAGGGGTGGACGTGACCAGCAGCGCTCCGGCCCTTGGCCCGGCGTGGGCGGGCCAGGGCAGGTGGCGACGGCGCGTGCTCCTCGTCGCGATGTGGCTGTTCCTCGCCGGGTACGTCGTCGCCCTCAGGGCGACCGACGGCGAGCAGGCTGCGCTCGTCGGTCTGCTCGGCCTCGTCGCGGCCTGGATGGCGAGCCTGGTCTGCGCGATCTCCGTGGGCCGGGCCGGGCCCGACCAGCGCGACGTCCTGCTGGCCTCGGGCGCCGTCGTGGCCTTCACTCTCGGACTGACCGCCTACGGCGCCGAGCTGGTCGTGGCCGGTGAGGTGGCCTTCCCCGCCGTCGGCGACATCGGCTACCTGCTGTTCTACCCGCTCATGGTGGCCGCGCTCGCTGTCGCGGCGCGACCCGCCATCCAGCCGCGCGGCCCCGCTGTGCTCCTCGACGTCGCCGTCATCGCCCTGGCCGTGGGAGCGGTGCTCTCGGTCCTGCTCGACCCGGTGCTCGGCGGCGACCTCAGCCTCGGGACCGCCGCCGCCCTCAGCTACCCGCTGTTCGACCTGCTCCTGGTCGGGGTGCTCGTCGCGGTCGGCGTGCTGCGCGGGTGGCGGGCGGTGCGGGAGTGGGGGTGGCTGGTCGGAGGGCTGGCGGTCTTCGCCGTCACTGACATCTCGTTCGCCCTGTGGTTCGGCGAGGGACTCGGCCCCATCGGTTCGCCCCTGCAGGCCGGCTGGGTGGCGGGCGTCGTCCTGCTCGCGATGTGGGTCGAGCGCGCATCGGTGCCCGATCGACGCTCGCAGGCGCCCGGGTCGCTGGCTGCGCCGGAGCACCAACGGGCGGTCACTGTCGTCGCCGCCACGGCGGGGGGGACGGCGGCCGTGGCAACGGTCATCGGGCTCGCCGTGCTCGTCGCTGCGACCCAGGTGCGCCTGTCCACCCTGTCGGTCGCCCTGGCGGGCAGCACGATGGTGGCGCTCGGCATCCGGACGCAGGTCGCGTTCCGTCAGCTCGTGCGGGCGGCCGACCTGCGCACGCTGGCCGCCACCGACGACCTCACCGGCCTGCCGAACCGCCGGGCGCTGTACGCCGAGGCCCGGTCGCGGTTCACTCGCAGCAGCCTGAGCCCGCAGGCCCTGCTGCTGCTCGACCTCGACCGGTTCAAGGAGGTCAACGACAGCCTGGGCCACCATCTCGGCGACCGCCTGCTCGTCGAGGTCAGCGGGCGGCTGCGGGCCCGGCTGCGTGAGGGCGACCTGCTGGCCCGGCTCGGTGGGGACGAGTTCGCGATCCTGCTCGAGGGCGCCCGGCGTACCGAGGCCGTCGCCGTCGCGACATCACTGCGCGCAGCCATGATGGAACCCTTCCTGTTCGAGGGCGTCTCGCTGCACAGCAGCACGAGCATCGGGATCGCCCTGTTCCCCGAACACGGCGACGACCTGTCGAGCCTGCTCCGCAAGGCCGACATCGCGCTCTACCAGGCCAAGGTGACCCGGGACCGGCATCTGGTCTTCGAGGGCGATGGCGCGGTCGACGCCGTCGACACGACCACCCGCCTGCGCCGCGTCGCCGAGCTGCGCACGGCCCTGAGCCGCAAGGAGCTCCTGCTGCACTTCCAGCCCAAGGTCGACCTGCGCACCGGGCAGGTGGTCGGGGTCGAGGCGCTGGTCCGCTGGGAGCACCCCGAGCGCGGGCTGCTGCTGCCCGCGGCCTTCCTCGCCCTCGTCGAGCAGAGCGGGCTGATGGCGGCGATGACCCAGGAGGTGCTCCGGCTGGCGATCGACCAGGCGGCGCGGTGGCACCACGCAGGTCGGCCGTTGAGCGTGGCGGTCAACCTCTCGCCGAGCTGCCTGGTGGACAACGAGCTGCCGGACCAGATCCTCGCCATGCTCGCCGCCCAGGTCGTCCCCGCCCGTGCCCTGCAGCTGGAGATCACCGAGGAGGTGCTGATGACCGACCGGGAACGGGCGCGCGGGATCCTCGCCCGGCTCCGGTCCCGCGGCGTCCAGGTCGCCGTCGACGACTTCGGAGCCGGCTACTCCTCGCTGGCCTACCTGCGGGACCTGCCGATCGACGAGCTCAAGCTCGATCGGGCCTTCGTGCTCCCGATGGCCACCGACCCGCGCGCCGCGGCCCTGGTCGCCTCGACGATCGACCTTGCGCACACCCTCGACCTGCGGATCGTCGCGGAGGGGGTCGAGGACGCCGAGACGTGCCGGGAGCTCGCCCGGCTGGGCTGCGACCAGGCGCAAGGCTTCCACGTCTCGCGCCCGGTGCCCGCCGCGGACCTGGACCTGTGGCTCGGCGACGGTAGCCACCATGCCACCGCGACCGCCGCCGGCCCGGACAGCTGTCGACATCCCGGCCCGCACCGGCCGGTCGGAGTCGTTCGCGACTAGGGTGCCGGGATGGCCTCGACCTCAGCCCTCCCCGTCCAGCCGGCGTTGCCGCCGTGCGTCAGCCGGGTGGCCGGACCCGGTGGCCTGCCGATGGTGAGCGTCCGGGACGCGGAGCACGGCGAGCTCGACGTCGCCCTCCAGGGAGCGCACGTCACGCGGTGGTCCCCACCCGGCGGCGGCGACGTCCTGTGGCTGAGCCCGACGGCGGTGTTCGGTCCCGGGACGGCGATCAGGGGCGGGGTGCCGATCTGCTTCCCGTGGTTCGGTGGCGGTCCGGACGGGGCGGACCGACCGTCTCACGGCTATGCGCGCCTGATGCCGTGGCGCCTGGCATCGGCCACCCGATCCGCGTCCGGGGTCGAGCTGGTGCTGGGCCTCGACCCGGTGGCACCGTCCGCCCTGGCCGCGAGCTACCGGATCACCGTCGGAGCAGCGCTGGGTCTCGAGCTGAGCGTGCACAACACCGGCGCGTGCGACGCCTCGTTCGAGGCGGCCCTGCACACCTATCTGGCCGTGAGCGACGTGCGACGAGTGGCTGTCACGGGGTTGGGCGGAGTCAGCTATCTCGACCGGCTCGGCGGCCCCGAGCCGGTGCCGCAGGAAGACGACGTCCTGCGGCTCACCGGTGAGACCGACCGCATCTACCAGGGCACGGACGCGGCGGTCGTCGTGCACGACGTCGCCGCCGGGCGCCGTCTGGAGGTCGTCAAGGCGGGCTCGGCGAGCACGGTCGTGTGGAACCCCTGGTCCGGGACGGGCGGCGCGATGTCCGACGTCGGACCCGCCTGGACGTCGATGCTCTGCGTCGAGACGGCGAACGTCCGCGAGCACGCCGTCACCCTCGCCCCCGACGGCGTCCACACGATGACGTCGACGATCGGCGTGCACGCGGGGACGTCGACGTCCCCGCGGTGATCAGCCGCACCCGAGCAGGTACCGCCCGATGATGGTCGTCACCGGGCTGTCGGCCGCGTCGGAGTCGAACCAGTAGAAGACCGAGGCCAGGGACCCGGGCGGGGTCACCTGGACCTGGTACACCCCGTAGTTCTCGACGCTGACCACCTGCAGGGCGCCGGGCACCGCGGCCACCGAGGACAGCGGAGCACCCAGGGCGAGACCGTCGGGCACCGTGACTGGCTGCGGGACGGGCCCGCGCTCATCCACCTGCCAGGCGAGCAGCGCTCCGGCCTGGACGGCGACGGTCACACCGCCCCAGCGCAGCACCTCGGTGTCCTGCAGCCCGCACTCGACGGGGAAGGCATCGACGCTCTGCGGCGGACCGAGCAGCGCGGTGAGTCCCGAGGTGGCGTCGGGCGCGTCCCAGGCGAGGTCGCCGACGCCGGCCGCCGACAGGGCGACGGTCGTCGCGTCCGGGGTGGGCGTGGGTGTCGGCTCGGGGGTGGGGGTCGGGCTCGGCGTCGACGAGCCCGTCGGGGTCGGCGTGGAGCTCGGGCTCGGCGCCTGCGGCTCGGCGGGTCCGTCAGGGGTGCACGCGGACAGGCCGCCCGCCAGCAGGGCGCTGCCGAGCAGGCAGGTGAGGAGGGTGCGACGGGTCATGGTCCAGGGTGACACCGGCCGCGTGCCGGCGGCGCGAGGCGCGAGCGGCGGGTTCGTCGACCTCGCGACGATCGCGTCCCGGAGCCGTCGCGCACCCGACGGCCCCGCCTGTCGTCCATGGCGGGCTCTGTGGCCGGCGCGATCTCCCGGCCCAGCGTCCTTCGGTCACCTGTCAACTCCCGGTTGACGCCTCGCCGTTGTCAACCTGGAGTTGACGCATGAGCCAGCAGGACATCCCCCACACCCTTCGCGACCACCTTGCTGCGGCCCTCGAGGCTACGGCGCCCTGTTCCACGTCGTGGCGCACTCCGACCGACAGTGGGAGCACCTGCGGACAAGCATCCTCACGGGCGCCCCACGGGGCGAGGGGTGGCAACCGATCGAGTCCGGGTGGGCC
>Ga0105047_10007669_pt1 | contig 18131 bp, 23 predicted proteins | sample MAT04_FD_78384 | JGI IMG/M metagenome (GOLD analysis project Ga0105047, IMG submission 78384) | Freshwater microbial communities from Lake Fryxell liftoff mats and glacier meltwater in Antarctica - MAT-04 (megahit assembly) | ecosystem: Environmental > Aquatic > Freshwater > Ice > Liftoff...
ACGGGCTTCGCCGCGCGGCTCGAGGCGCTCATCACCCGCCAGACGGGCACCGATGGCGCGCTGACCAACGCGGTCGCCGCGAAAACGCAGCGCACCGGCAAGATCTCGACGCAGATCACCGATCTGCAGCGCCGCCTCGACCAGCAGCGCGCTTCGCTGGAGGCCCGCTTTGTCCAAATGGAGCAGATGCAAGCCCTCCTGAAAAACCAACTCCAGGCGTTGACCATGGCGTTCCCGTCGAAATCGAACTCCGACTCGTAACCGCAAAATTCGCGCTCAAGTTTTCTCTCAAAATACCGACATCTATCCCCGTAACAGGCTATGCAAATCTCCGCCGCCAATAACTCCGTGCCCTCGCTCCCGATCGAGCCCAAGGCTTCTTCACCTGCCGCTCCCGTGCCCCCCGTGCCTCCGGCGGACAATACCTCCCTGCGTCGGGTCGCCGCCCTCCTGACCATGTTGGAGAATAAGCCGGAAATTCGCCCCGAAGTGCTGGCGCGCGGTCGCGCCCTGGCGGCCGATGCGAGTTATCCGCCGCCTGATGTCATCAGCAAACTCGCGGGACTCATCGTCGGCGACGGCAAGTAAGCCGCGACATTCCCGAGCGACGTCAGCAAGGCCTCCCTTTCCTATGAAACTTTCCCCCTTCGCCCAAGCCTACCGCCAGAATTCCGTGCAGACCGCCAGCCCCGGCCAGTTGATCCTCATGCTGTTCGACGGTGCCCTGCATTTCATGAACCGCGCTTTGCTGGGTTTTACGCATGAGGACGTCATCCCGCGCAATGAAGCGGTGCATACCAACCTGCTCAAGACGCAGGCGATCATCGACGAGTTGCAGGCCTGTCTGCGCCATGAGGTTGGAGGAGAGTTCGCCGGCACGATGTCGGCACTCTACGACTACATGCGCGTCCAACTTCGCGAGGCGAATAGGTACAAGGTAGCCGCGCCGGTGCATATCGTGATGGACCTGCTCGGTGACATCCGCGCGCCTTGGGCGGCCATGCTCACCCAGGCGGCGACTCAAGATTCCAGGCCGATCGGCATGGTGGCGACCGCGGCATAGGTCGGCCGCGGAAAGCGGGTCGCATCGGCCGGATATCTTCGGTCATGGTGATGGCGGAAGCAGCGATGGCACAGCCGTTGCTAAGGTGCGGCGCAAACCGGAATTCCCCGGTCGCCCAACTAACAACGCCTCTCCGCCATGCTTCCAATCCTCGCTACCACCGCCGCGTCCGCCGCCGGCGATATCATCCTCAACATCGCGGATCGATTTGCCAAAGGGGCGGCAAAAACTGCCCCGCCCGCGACGCCCGCTGTTCCCTTCTCGACGCTCGTCGATAAGGCCACGCTCGCCCGCCACGCGCAGGAATTAACCACGCGGCTCAGCCGCAGTGCCGAAGTCGCTGGCGCTGCCAATGCCGCAGGCGCCACCGGACCACTCAGCCTCCAGTTCGACGCCAAGGGCGACGCCGCGCTGCGTCTGCCCGACGGCGGACTGAAGCCGGTTCAGCTTTCCGAAGAACTGCGCGGCGTTGCCCGCGAACTTTACCACCTGCGCCAGGCCGCCGCGGCCAGCCCAGCGGCGGCGCGTCCCGCGAGCCCGGTCACGATCAGCTTGGCCTGAGCGTTTTCCGGCCATGAAAATCCTCCACAACGTCCGCGGCAATAACTGCCGGTCGAGCCAAAGCAACGTCGCGCTCAGCGAACATCGTCGCTCACCAGAGAGGGGCAATATCTGCCGCCCACGCTGCGTCGCTGGCTGTGAGAAAGCGGACTCATGCGCCTGCGAAGGCTGTAAATATCAGCCTCTCCGGTTCACCGGCTCCGGCTGGCATACCCGCTGCTAAGGCCTCCCGGCATGATCGAAAAACTCTTCAGCAACGACAACTACGCGATGTCGAAGACGATGCTCGATGTCGCCGCCGCCCGGCATGACGCGCTCGCCGCGAACATCGCGAACGTCGAGACGCCCGGTTACCGCCGGGTCGATGTCGCGAAAACTTTTCTTCAGGAACTCCAGCAGCAGTTCAAGACCGGCGGAGCGACCGGACCTTCGCCCAAGGCCATGATCGAACCCGACTCCGACGCCCGCAGCACGCGCGCCGACGGGAACAACGTGGAACTCGACACCGAGCTGCTCCAACTCGGCTCGAACGGACTGCAATACGAGGTGCTCACGGATTTCGTCAGCGGCTCACTCGCCCGGCTCAAGACCGCGATTACCGGCCGCCTCACTTAACCGACTGTCTTATGATCAACGTCCTTCCCGGTATCGACATCACCGCCAGTGCGCTCAACGCCGAGAAGACGCGCATGGATGTCGTCGCGCAAAACATCGCCAACGCGCAGACGACCCGCGGACCGGACGGCAAGCCTTACCAGCGCAAGCTTGTGTCTTTTGAAACGATGCTTCAAGCCGCCGGTGTTGGCCACGGTTCCCTCGATGGCGCCGTGAAGGTCGCGCAGATCAGGAACGACACCACGCCCGGCCCGGCGGTTTACAACCCACAGCATCCCGACGCCGATGCCGGCGGAATGGTGCAAATGCCGAACGTCAATCTCGCCTTCGAAATGGTGGACCTCATCAGTTCCACCCGCGCCTACGAAGCCAATCTCGCGGTCGTCAAGAACGCCAAACAGATGGCCCACAAAGCTCTCAGCATCGGTCGCTAAATTCTTCCCTTCTCCATGTCTCTCATCGGTTCTGTATCCAGTTTCTTTCAGCAACAGACACCCGCCATGCGCGAACTCGGCGGCCTTGGCAAAGCCGGGCCGGCTGAAATGCCGGGGCTCGGCGGTGCGGCGGAGATCAAGACTCCGCCAGCCTCGCCCTCCTTCGGCGCGATCCTCGATCACATGGTCGGCGAAGTGAATACGAAGATGGCAGCGGGCAGCGCCGAGCAGGCCAAAGTGCTCTCCGGCGAAAGCACCAATTTGCACCAGGCGATGATCTCCATGCAGGAGGCGGGCGTTGCCTTCTCCCTCATGGTCGAGGTGCGCAACAAGCTGGTCGAGTCCTACCAGGAAATCATGCGCATGCAGGTGTGAGGCGGGCGCGCTGACTAACTCCTTTCCATGAAATCATTGTTCGAAAACTTCCGCCGGCTTTGGGGCCAGTTCGGTGCCACGCAGCGCATCACGCTCAGCATCGCTGCCGCCGGCGTGGTCGTGGCCATGGTCGCGCTCGTCATGTGGGCGCAGCGCCCGAACATGAAACTCCTCTACGGTCGCCTCGGCGAGAAGGAGGCGTCGGAAGTGGTCGCTTCGCTGGAAGCGCAGGGCGTGAAATACGAACTCGGTGCCGGCGGCGGCGCGATCTACGTGCCCTCCGATCGCGTCTATCGTCTCCGCATGGATCTCGCGGCAAAGGGAATTCCCGGCGGCGAAGGCGTCGGCTTTGAGATCTTCGATCGCTCAAACTTCGGCATCAGCGACTTCGTCCAGCGCACCAATTTTGCCCGCGCGCTCCAAGGCGAACTCGCCCGCACGATCGGCCAGCTCAATGGCGTCCGTTCGGCGCGCGTCATGGTCGTGATGCCTGAGAACCGGCTCCTGCTCAAGAGCGCCGACTCCCGGCCCACCGCATCGGTCTTCGTGGATGTGGGCGGTTCGACGCTTGGGGCGGACGCCGTGAATTCCATCCGGTCGCTCGTCGCCAACGCGGTCGAGGGGCTTCGCATCGACGATGTCGCTGTGATCGACAACCGCGGCAACGTGCTTTCCGACGAGCTGAAGAGCGACCCGCTCCTCGGCACCGCTTCGAGCCAGATCAAATTCCGCAAAAGCGTGGAAGACTACCTCGGCGGCAAGGTCGAGACGATGCTCGCCAAGGTGCTCGGCCCAGGCAAAGCGGTCGTCCGAGTCTCCGCGGAGATCGACACCGCGGCGGTCACCACCGTCGATGAAAAGTACGATCCCGAAAGTCAGATCGCCCGCTCGGAGACCTTGACCGAAGACACCGCCCTCACCACGGAACGCAAAGAAGGCGCGGGCGTCGCCGGAGTGACTTCCAATACGCCGGGACAAACCGATACCAGCGCGGGCACCACGCCGCTCAAGAACACCGAAGACAATCGCAAGAGCAAGACGCAGAGCTACGAGATCAACAAAGTCGTCACAAACACGCAAAAGAACCCCGGCACAGTCAAGCAACTCACCGCCGCGGTCTTCGTCTCGCAGCGTCCGGGGTTGAAGCCTGGCGACGCGCCGATCCTCCGCACGCCCGCGGAACTCGACGGTTTGCGGCAGATGGTGGTCAACGCGCTCGGGGTTCCGACGACGGCGACGCCCGCCGATCTCGCGCGGATCGTGTCCATTCAGGAGGTCGCGTTCGAGGTCACGCCGATCGAATCCACCGTCTCGCCCGAGCGCCTCATGAGTTATGTGGAAACCGTCCGACCGCTCCTCACGATCCTGCTGGCCGGTGGCATCTTCTACTTCTTCATCCGCATGCTTCGCCGCACCAAGGCGGAGGAGGGCCGCTTCGAGATGATCGAAACGGACGAGCAGCGCCTGCTCGCCGGGAAGCCCGCGAAGGACGCCACGGGACGCGAAATCATTTCCCCGGAGATGCTCAATGAACTCATCCGGCAAAAGCCGGACAACGTGGCCGCCGCCCTCCGTGGCTGGCTCGCGCAGAAAGACTCCAAACCTTCCTGATCATGGCCAGCCTCGACTACGCCAGCCTGACCAAACCGCAGAAGACCGCCGCTTTCATGGTCCTCATCGGGGCCGAATCCGCCGCCGAGTTGCTCCGCAATTTCGACGACATCGAGACGGAAGTGATCATCCGCGAAATGGCGAATCTGCCACTCGTCGATCAGGCGGCGCAGGCGGCGCTCATCGAAGAATTTACCAAGTTGATCGGCACGGGATTGTCCTCCGCTCTGGGCGGTCTGGCCTTCGCGAAACAAACGCTCGACCTGGCGCGCGGCCCGCAACTCGCGGTGAATATTCTCCAGCGCGCGATTCCCCCGAGCAGTTCCACCGATGCCGTGCGTGAGCTCTCGCTGATGGAACCGCGGCAGATTTTCAACCTCCTCAAAGCCGAGCAACCGCAGACCATCGCGTTCATCCTTTCGTATCTCGATACGGCCCAGGCGGCGGAGATCATCCCGCTGCTCCCCGACGAAAAGCGCGACGACGTGGTGCAGCGCCTCGCCGACATGGAGCCCACGTCGCTCGAACTGGTGAGCAAGGTGATGAGCAACCTCAACAAGCACATCGACGCGCGGCAACAGCAGCAGGCGCTCAGCCGCCGCGGTGGTGCGGAGGCCGCCGCGCAATTGCTGAACCGCCTCGAAAGCAAGCTGGGCAAATCGATTCTATCGAAGATCGACGAGCGAAATGCCGCGCTCGGCACCGCCATTCGCCGGAAAATGTTCACCTTCGATGATTTCGGCCGAGTGTCTTCGCCCGATCTGCAGCGCATCCTGCGGGAAGTCGATACGCGCGACCTCGCCATCTCGCTGAAGTCGGCGCGCGATACTTTGAAAAAGTCGTTCTTCTCAGGCATGTCCAAGCGCGCCGTCGAAGGACTGAAGGAAGAAATGGAAATGCTCGGACCGGTGCGCATGAAAGACGTGGAAGCAGCGCAGGACCGCATGATCGCGGCGGCACGCGCCATCGAGGAGAAGGGCGAGATTACTCTCGTCGAGGAGGAGGCCAATGCCGTCGTCAGCTAACGCCATCACGCTCCCGGCTCCGTTGCGCCGGGCCGGGTTGAACCTTGCGGTGATGGCCGGTGCCCTGCGTGAGGAAGAAATCGAGACCGCCCGTCAGGCCGCTTACCAGCAGGGTTTCGCGGCCGCCTCGGAGTTTCTCAACCAGCAACTCGCCGAGCAGCGCGCCGACGTCATCCAGTTGATGGAGCAGACGTTCAAGTCGCTCGACGAACAGCGCGGTGAACTCCTCGGCCAGCTCGGCGGCGTGCTCCCCGGCATCGCCACGGAGATCGCGCGGCGCGTGCTGTGCGGACTGGAGCCGGATCAACAGCGCGTCGAGCGGACAGTCGATGAAGTGCTCGGCGAGCTCTCCCCCGGCACCCGCGACATCGAGATCACCATGCACCCCGCCGATTTGGAATTGCTCGGCCGCTACGAGGAGAAATTCCGCGATCATTATCCCGGCCTGCGTTTCGTCGCCGAGGAATCACTGGCGATTGGCGACTGCCGGCTGCGCAGCAGCTTCGGCCTCGTGGATGCGACCATCGCCACGAAGCTCGAAACCCTTTCCCGCTCGCTCCGATGATCACCCTCGACACCTTCGCGGACCGTCTGCGGGATCGCATTCAACTCGCACCGACCGTGGGCAAAGTGGGCCACGTCGTCCAGGCCGCCGGCTTGATCATCGAGTCCGATGGACCTGCACTCTCGCTCGGTGAGGTTTGCGAAATTCGTTCACCCCGGCATGGCACGACGCTAACCGCGGAAGTGGTCGGCTTCCGCAATTCGCGCCTGCTGCTCATGCCTTTCGGCGAGCCGCAGAACGTCTATCCCGGCAGCGAAGTCGTGGCCAGCGATCACGCCTCACGCGTGCCGGTGGGAGACGCGTTGATCGGACGCATTCTCGACGGCCTCGGTCGTCCGATCGATGAACGCGGCCCGCTGCACACCTCGCAGACGCGCGGCCTGCGGTGCAGTCCGCCGAATCCTCTCAAGCGCCAGCGCATCACCGCGGCGTTCCAAACCGGCATCAAGGGCATCGACCTTTTCACCCCCATGGGTTGCGGCCAGCGCATGGGCATTTTCGCCGGCAGCGGCGTGGGAAAATCGACGCTGCTCGGCATGATTGCGCGCGGTGCGGACTCCGAGGTGAACGTGATCGCGTTGATCGGTGAGCGCGGTCGTGAGTTGCGCGAGTTTATCGAGAAAGATCTCGGGCCGGAAGGCATGGCGCGCTCGGTCATCGTCGTGGCCACTTCGGATCAACCGGCCCTCGTGCGTCTGCGCGCTGCGCTGCTCGCGACGACCATTGCCGAGTATTACCGCGACGCCGGTCGCAAGGTGCTCTTCATGATGGACTCGGTCACGCGCTTCGCGATGGCGCAGCGCGAGGTCGGCCTCGCCGTCGGCGAGCCACCGACGAGCCGCGGTTACACGCCGTCCGTCTTCTCGCTGCTCCCGCGTCTCCTCGAACGCACTGGCATGGGCGAAACCGGATCGATCACCGCGCTCTACACCGTGCTGGTCGATGGCGACGACTTCAACGAGCCGATCGCCGATGCCGTGCGCGGCATTCTCGACGGCCACATCGTGCTCTCCCGCGCGCTCGCCACGGCGAACCACTTTCCCGCCATCGACGTGCTCGAAAGCATCAGCCGGCTTTCCCGCGAAGTGATGAGCGAGCCCGACCTCAACCGCGTCGGCGCCGCGCGCGATATGTTCGCCACCTATCGGAAGAACGAGGACCTCGTGAACATCGGCGCCTACTCGAAAGGCACGAACCCGAGAGTGGACCGCGCCATCGAACGCCAGCCGGCGCTGATGCAATTCCTCCGTCAGGGCATCGCCGAAAAATGGTCGCGGGAGCGCAGCCTCACTGAATTGCAAAGGCTGCTATGAAATCATTCCACTTCCCTCTCGAAATCGTCATCGAAGCCCGCCGTGCGCAGGAAACCGAGAAGCGGCAGCAACTGGCTCTGGCGCTTGAAAAACAACGCGACGCCACCGCGCGCAGCAGTGAGGCGGCACGCACCCTGGATCTGCTCCTACAGACCATCGTCACGGCGAGCATCGAGCGCTTTTCGGTTTCTAATCGCGAGCGTTTTTGGGCGATGCGGCAGGCCCAGGAAAAAATCTGCACGGAGCTTTTGGTCGCTGAACAGGAGTGCGCGCGGCTGACCGAGGAGAAGCGGACGGCCGTGCTGCAGGCGCGGCGCAACCGCGAACTCCTCGAACGTCTCAAAGCTGCGCGGCACAGTGCGTGGGAGAAGGACGCCGCCCACGCGGAGCAGCACCAATTTGACGAATTTGCCATGACTCGCCGCCATCAGGCCGCGCAGCAGGAAAGCGCCTTATGCTGAAATCTACCTGGTTTCTCGCCCTCTTGGGCATCTTCCTCGGCATCGGGACGACCGCCGGGGTCATCCTGATGAACAAGGACTCGCTCTCCGCCGCACCCGCGAAGCACGGGCCGCCACCGCCGTCGCCGGCCAATGCCCCCCGCGACTGGGTATTCTGGACCGATGAAATCAACAAACTTTCCTCCAATCTCAAAGAGGAACGCGAGGGACTCGAGGAGCGCAGCAAGGAACTGGAGTCGTTTGAAAAGCGGCTGGTCGGTGAACGGGAGGAGCTGCGCAAGGTCCGCACCGAACTGGAAGGAATGCGGCGCGAAGTGACGGATAACATTCCCAAGATCGAGTTGAGCGAGAAACAGAACGTGAAGAACCTCGCCAAGACTTACTCCACCATGAAGCCGCAGGACGCGGTCGCGGTGATGCGCGAAATGGACGACTCCAGCATCGTCAAAATTCTTGCGTCGATGAAGGCGGACGTGGTCGGAACGATCTTTCAGGAAATGGCGAAGGCGAAGGACAGCGACGGCACGCTGGCGGTGCGCGCCGCCCGGATCTCAGAACAACTTCGCCTCGTGCGGAACGAAACCAAAACAGCGCCCCAACCATGACCATTTCGAATATTTTCATTTCAGCGGTCACGCCGGGCGTGCCCGCGTCTCCGGGCAATGCCACTGGCACAGCCGCGGCCCCGACGGCCATCTTCGACCTCCTATTGCCGCCGGAAAATCCAGCGGGTCCGAAGGTCGCCGCCGGTGAAACGGATGATGAGGCGGAGGATTCCGACACCGATGGCGAAACGGTTCCCAACCAAGCCGAGCAAGTGACTCTCGGGGCAATGCTCCAGGCACCGCCAGCCACGAACGTTACCCCCGTGCCGATCACCTATCTGCGTGGTGGTGGCGCGACCACAGCACCGGAGGATCAAGCCTCGGAAATCCCGGCTGCGGCCACGGCAGAGACAAAAACGAGCGCCCTGGCGTCCTCTCCGAGACCAGAGTCGGTCTGGCGTTCTCAAGGAACTTCTGAATCAGCCGCAGGCCCGAGCGCCTCGCTTTCGGATCGACCGGGCGATGACGAAAGGCGGCCCATATTCCACGCTGCAGATTTTGCCGCTCCGCAAAAATCGGCCGCGACCACTCGGGAAACCATCCCGGCAATTTCTTCCCCGGTGCCGTCGGCGACGACTCCGATCGCGAGTCCTGGATCAACTTTCCCATGGTCTGCGGATGCTGATGCCGCCTTGGTTCCCGAGCGAAATGCGGTCACGCCAAGGAGGCACGGCACAAGCGCTGCTAAGGGCGGCGTCGAGATGATTGACGCACCTGCCATGATTCAAACTTCGCCGCCGACCACGCCGACCGCGTGGCCCGCAACACCTGTTTTGGCTGCGCCGGTGAAGGCACCCTTTTCCGAAGTGTCCGCCCCGTTCGGCGGCGGCAAGCCCGCCGGGAATGGCCAGTGGGAAGCCCCGCAGAACGAGCTCGCAAAGCAAACTCGCGGCATGGTCAGTGCGATGCCGGTCAGCGCGACGAGCGGCGCGCCCGCCGCAAAGCCGCCTACGCCTCCGGCCACAACCCCCGTCTGGCCAACTGCCGCCGATGTGGTTACGCCGATGAAAGCCGCCGCTCTCGAGGTGGCCGTGGCGAGCCCAGCCGACAAGCCGGCCTTGGACGCGCCACGGATGAACTTTGCGAATCACGACACGAGCAGCGCCTCACCCGTCGTGAACCCGCCGTCGCGTCCCGCCACGCCGCCCACAGGGTCAACAGTCGCCAATGGGGTTGCGCCGGTGAAAGTCCCCGCTTTCGCGGTGGCCGCGCCGGTTCCCGGCAATATGCCGGCCACGGAGGCATCCTCGGAGGCGTCGCGGATGACAATCGTGAGCCCAACCTCCGAACCGACTACCGCTTTGCCGGTGGAGGCGAAGATCGTTGCCTCGGTGGTGAACGCGCCTTTGCTTTCAGCCGAGCCAGGACCGGTGAGCCCCGAGGATCTGGACGTGACATTTTCCACCGCCGCCGAGCAGAAGGCAGGCCTGAACGAAGGCCGCGGCGCGCCCGTGCGCGAGACGAACGGCGTCCCGGTATCGAGCCCAACTTACCTTCCGGGCGAAGCGGCCGCGTGGTCGATCGCACGCGGCGTGCCCACCGTCGCCTCTCCCGCCCATGAATTGGTCGCGCAGGTCGGAAGCAAAGTGCCGAACGCCGAAGCACCCCTCGGTGCGGAGAAAAAAGCCGTGGTGAACAAACGCAGCGCCGGCAACGCTCGGACACTCCTCGATCCGGCAGAGACTCCGGCCTTCATTCCTGCTCTCCGTCCGGGTGTTCCGGTCGCGCCGTCCAGTGCGCCGGCTCTGACCGCACTCGTCTCCGCTCCCGCTGCCGAACAGCCCGCACCGCTCCCAAGCGATGTCCAGGGTTTGGAGCCGGCAACGTGGAATGCGAAGCGCGGGGCGGATGAGTCCTTTTCACTCGGGTCGCCCGCCAACTCCGCACCGTTCGCGGGACCGACCGTAGCGAGCGGAGCGAATCTCGACGCGGCAAGCTCCCGTCCGATGACCCCAGCGGCGGTCGTCGAAGAAGTCGGGCTCGGCTTGGAGCGCATCCAGCAACACGGCAACGGCCGCATGGACCTGCATCTTTCGTTGGAGGGTGGTCAGAGCGTGAGCATCGAGTTGCAAGTGCGAGACGGAGCGGTGCATGCCTCCTTCCTCACGGGATCGGCCGAATTGCGGGAGGCTTTGGAAAAGGGTTGGTCGCAACTGGCTGGCCGGAGCGAAAGCATCGGCTTGCCGCTGGTGGCTCCGATCTTCAAAGCGCCCCCGGCGTCTTCGATGAATGCCGGCCAGCAGGATTTCCGTGAGCGGCACAACGAACCACAACAGGAACGGCCTGCGGTCCACGCACCGTTCCCGGATTCACCTGCCCCGAAACGCCATGCCTTCAATTCTCCACGCACCTCCACCACAACCGGCCTGAACACCTGGGCCTGACCAAATCCATGCAAATATACCCACTCGATCCCACGGCAGGGACCACCTCGAACCAGACTTCAGCGGCGGCCGTCCCGACCGGCAAAAAAATGCTGGGCCAGGAAGATTTCCTCAAGCTCCTCAGCGTCCAAATGCAGTCTCAGGATCCGCTCAACCCCACCAAGGACACGGACTTTATCGCCCAGATGGCGAGCTTCTCCTCGCTCGATCAAATGAAGAGTCTGACGGCGTCCTTCGATACTTTCGTCGGTCAACAACGTTCAGCCGAGGCGCAAAACTATCTGGGGAAAACAGTGACCGTGGCCGATCCCGATCGCGGGCCGATCACCGGCGTGGTCAGCAGCATCACCCTTGGGAACGGCGCGCCCTTACTCGTCCTCGGCGGCCAGACTTATGACCTTTCCCTCATTACCGCGATCCACTCCAACGCGGCCCCGGCTACCTCCACCACTCAGTCAAACTAACTCAGCATCCAATACTAGAACACCAATACTATGCCACTCATCGGAATCATGACCAGCGGCGTCAGCGCCCTCAAAGCCTTCTCCAAGGGAATGGAAGTCATCGGCGACAATATCGCCAATGTGAATACCACGGCTTTCAAAACCTCACGCGCGCAATACGCGGACAACTTCGGCAACATCCTCCAGCGTTCGGCTTCATCGCCGAGCGACGGCGACGGCTCCAACGTGATCACCATGCAGGTGGGCGAAGGCGTCCATGTGAGCAGCATCAAAGCGGACTTCCGTCAGGGTTCGATCAACACGACCGGACAGCCGGCGGATTTTGGCATCTCCGGCAATGGCTTCTTTCGGGTGCGCGACGTCCTGGGGCAGAAAGATTACGCGACGCGGGCGGGCGACTTTCGTATCGATGACCAAGGCTACCTTGTGACCACCGGTGGTTTGCGAGTGCAGGGGTTGAGCGATGGCGTGGGAAATATGGAAGCCACTGTGGTGGACGGCAAGCTAGCCTATGCGCTGACCTCGACCACCGCACCAAGCACGGTCGGAGATTTGCGGGTGAATACCGGCATCACGATTGCCGATGGTACCATGACGAATAACACTGGCGGCGCCTTCACGGATGCCGAGGTGGAAGCGGGTGCGCCTAAAATCATGGGCTTTGGCGTAAATAGCGCCGGGGACATGGTGCTGCAATTGACCAACGGGGAGGCATTCACTCGGGGCCAGATGCTGCTGCAGAATTATCAAGACGTGAATGCGCTGACCCGTGAAGCCGGAAACCTTTTCTCCGGCCTGCAAACGGCGAACCCGATCGGCGGCCTCGCGCTGACTGCGGCCAGCAACACGCCCGGCCTAAGCGGCAATGGGCAGGTGCAACAGGGTGTGCTGGAACTCGCCAATGTCGATTTGACCGAAGAGTTCTCCCAACTGATCGCCACGCAACGAAGCTTCCAGGCGGGCTCTCGCGTCATCACGACGGCTGACTCGATTCTCGAAGAGATCGTCAACCTCAAGCGCTAATTCCAAAGAACTGAATCGCCATGGCTGCTCCGACTCCTGAAACCGCAACGTCCGCATCGCCGCCCGGGAAATCGAAAGGCGGCGGTGGGATGCTGCCGGTCATTGCCGTTATTCTCCTCGTCCCGGCACTTTGTTATGCCACGACCCAGTACTTCCTGCTGCCGAAGCTGAAGGCTGCGATCGGTTCCACCGAAGCCACTCTCGGGCATGCGCCCGCGGAAGGGGAAAAGAAGGGCGAAGCAAAAAAGGAAGGGGGGGCGCATGGGGGCAAGGAGAAGGAAAAGGGCAAGGGGGGAGGAGGCACGGGCAAATATGCGTTTAGCCATGAGTTCGGAGACGTGATCGTGAACCTCGCGGGAGCAAAAGCCACACGCTATCTAAGGGTGCGCTTCACGCTGGCTAGTTCCGACGCTAATCTGGAAACGTTGATTAAGACCAACGAGAACCAGCTCCGCGATGTCGCGATCGGAGTGCTTTCAACCCAATCGCTCGACAGCCTGGAAGCGCCCGGCGCGCGCAACGCGGTCCGTAACGAGTTGATCGCGCAGTTCAACCTGGCGCTGCACGGCGAACTCGTGGAGCAGATCTATTTCACCGAGTTCGTCGTTCAATAATAGTCATGTCCGACGCCGCTACCGAAACACCGCCTGTGGATTCTCCGCCCCCGGTGATCTTCCGCTCCGATGGGACGCGCATCGCTTCGAGTGAGAAGGTCACGATCGAGGCGGTGGATTTTCGGAACCCGACTTTCCTGGCCGAAGGGGAGCTCCGCCGCTTGCGCTCCCTGCATCAGGAATTTGTCCGCGCAGTGGCTTCCCGGCTTTCCAGTTTGCTGCGGTCGGAACTGGCGTTGAACCTCGGCAAGTTTGAAACGCAATCGTGCGAGGCATTCATCGATGCCTTGAAGAATCCCAGCCAGATTTCGTTGTTCCGAGTGAACCCGCTCAATGGCGTGGGCTTTATCGAACTGCCGCCGAAGCTCGCCACCGCATTGACCAATCGAATCCTCGGAGGCCGCGAACCGGCGGAGAATCAAGATGCCTATCTGACCGAGATCGAGATTGCTTTGCTGGAGGATGTCATTGCCATCATCACCGCGGAATGGTGCGAGCAATGGCACGACGAGGTGGCGATGAGTGCGCATTTGATCGGACACGAAACGAACCCGCGGTTTATCCAGGCCGCCGCCAAGAGCGCGATGATGCTGGTCGTCGGGGTCGATGTCGCCTTTGGCCGGTGCGAGGAAGTGATCCAGATCGCCGTGCCGCTTTCCATGATCGAACCCATGATCAAGCGCTTGAATGCCGCGCGAGAACGAGATTCGCAACGCACCGAGCGAAACACGACGTGGCGGAACAGCTACGACGACATCGCGATCCCCGTGCATGCGGAAATGATCGCCGCACGAATGACCGTGGCGGCCCTGCTGAAACTGAAGAAGGGCGACGTCATCGAACTACCCGCCTCGGCACTGGAAGCGACGCAGATCAATGTGGCCGGGGCGGTGCGTTTCACCGCTCGGGCGGGCCAGCAGAACGGACACATCGCCGTGCAAATCGGCGACAAAGCTTTGACCTCAAGAAAATGAACACCGCAATCGAATCGCAGAATCTGCAATTGGTATTGGATGTAAAAGTGGATCTCACCGTCCGCATCGGGTCAACGCGACTCACGATGCGCGATGTGATGGCGCTGACGGCGGGCACCGTCTTGCAACTTAGCCAGGAGGCGACCGAACCGGTCGGTCTTTATGTGAATGACAAGCTCATTGGCCGGGGAGAAGTCGTCGTCGTCGAAGACAACTTTGGCATCAAGATCACGCAGTTGATCGGGGAGGACTTGTGAGCCGGCGACTCCTGCTGCTTTTGCTAATCGCTACGGGCGCCTTGTCGGCTTCGTTGTGCGCGCAGACAGAAGCGAACGACACGCGAGCCAGCACTCTTTCGCCCGACGCCACGCTCAGCCCGCGGCCCCCAACGGCGCTCTTTGCGCAGGAGAAGAGCACCGGCAGCAATCAACTGGTCGTCTATTTCGTCGTTCTATTGGCCCTGGCGGGCGGGGGCTTCTATTTGCTCAAGCGCGGTTTGCCCCTGCGCGGAGTGCGGGTCGGAGACAATCGGCTGAAGGTTCTGGAAACGAAGATGCTCGGCAATCGGCAGTTTCTGGTCGTCGTGAAATACGAAGACAGCAAGATGCTGCTCGGTGTCGGTCCAGGACAGATTCAACTGCTCTGTCCGCTCGATAGTGCGGACGAGGACTTGGAAAAATTGACCCATGCGAGCGGGCTGGTCGGCAGGCCGGATCCGCTATGAATGCGCTCCTTTCCAAGGCACCTCCTCGCTGGTGGAGATCGCTGCTGCATCTCGTCTTCGCGCTGACTTTGCTCTCCGGTGCGGCGCAGGCCCAAGATTCGCCGGCTCCGCAACCCGCAGCGGGGCAGACGATCAATACCCCTCTCTTCAAAGTGAACGTATCCCCGCGCGACGCGCAGGATCGCGGCAGCGTGAACAGCGCTCTCCAGGTTCTGGTGGTGATGACGATGCTCACGCTCGCGCCGTCCATCATCTTCCTGATGACAAGCTTTACCCGCATCGTCATTGTCCTGGGCTTTGTCCGCAATGCGCTGGGCGTGCAAGGTGCGCCGTCGAACCAAATCCTGATCGGGCTCTCCTTGTTCCTGACGATGTTCATCATGGCACCCGTCTGGGGAGAGATCCAAAAGGAGGCGTACGATCCGTACATGGCGGAACAACTGAATCCGAAGGAGGCCCTGGCCAAGGCGTCTGAGCCGATGAAGAAATTCATGCTGCGCCAGACTCGGACGAGTGAGGTGGAGTTCTTCCTCGGGCTCGCCGGATCGGGACCGACCACCGTGGCGGAACTGCCGATGAATGTGATCATCCCGGCGTTCATCGTCAGCGAACTGCGCACCGCCTTCCAGATGGGTCTGATGATCTTCATCCCATTTCTCGTCATCGACTTTCTCGTTGCGGCGACCTTGATGTCCATGGGCATGATGATGATGCCGCCGGTGGTCGTGTCGCTGCCCTTCAAGCTCCTGCTCTTCGTGCTCGTGAATGGCTGGCATCTGATCATCAGCTCGCTCGTCCAGAGCTTCAACGGATGAACGTCGAGACCGCGATCGACCTCCTGCGCCAGTTGATCACCATCGCGCTCATTCTCATCGGGCCGATCGTCCTGGTTTCGGTGGTCGTCGGCGTCGCGGTCAGTCTCTTTCAAGCAGTGACGAGCATCCAGGAACAGACGCTGACCTTCGTGCCCAAGCTGGTCGCCGTCGCGCTGCTGCTGATCTTCGCGGCTCCGTGGATGGTTCGGCAGATGATGCAGTTCACGGTGACCTGCTTTTCCCGTCTGCCCGAGATGGTGAAGTAGTTCCCAGATGCTGCCGTGGAAGCGCTCTTCGATCCGGTTACGATATACGCGCTGATGCTCGTCTTCAGCCGGGCCGGCGCGTTGTTCGCCCTCGCGCCGGCATTTTCCGCGCAGTCCGTGCCCGTCATCGTTCGCGTGGCGCTCGCCTTTCTGCTGGCCACGATCTTTCACCGCCTCGTGCCGCTCCCGCAGACGGTTCCGAGTCACTTCCTTCTCTTCGTTCTCGCCATCGGCCACGAGATCATCGTCGGCCTGCTGATGGGCCTGGCGGTGCGGTTCGTCTTTTATGCGTTGGAAATGGCCGGCCAGATCATGGCCACGGAGATCGGCTTGATGATGAGCACGACCATGGACCCGATCAGCCACGGCGAAACGAGCCCGGTCACGACGGCGCTTTCGTATCTCGGCATCGTCATCTTCTTCGTCTCCGGCGCGCATCACCTCATGTTGATGGCCTTTCTGCGGAGCTTCGAACTGGTGCCTGCGGCGGCTGGCAGTTTTGATCCGCGCGTTGCCGATGTCGTCGTGCGCGAGAGCGGCAATATCTTCCTCCTCGCCGTCCAGATGGCCGCACCGCTCATCGCGATCAACTTTCTCGTCAATCTTTCGCTGGCGATTCTCAGCCGCGCGGCGCCGACGGTTAACGCCTTTTTACTCAGCATTCCGATCCAGATCTTCGCCGGGCTGACGGTGCTGAGCATGGTGGTGGGTCTCACGGCGCACTACGTGCTAAGTGGGCTCGGAGGAGTGCCGGAGCTGATGCTTCGGTTCATCCGCTAGTCCATGTCCGACAAAGATAACAAAACAGAACAAGCCACGGATAAACGCGTCGAGGAGGCGCGTTCCGAGGGCCAGATCGCCAAGGCGCCCGAGTTGCAGGTCGTGGCTGGCTTGCTCGCGACGTTTGCGGTGATCCTGTTCGCTGGGAAGAATACCGCCATTCGCGTGGCCGAGATGTGGGCCGGGATGTTCGGCCACCTGCATGAGCTGGAAGTGAGCAGCGAACGCATCGGCGATTGGACGAAGATCAGCATGATGACGATCCTCAGCCTCGCGCTGCCGGTCTTGATCACCTCCGCCCTGGCGAGCGTGCTGGTCGGCGTGTTGCAAACGCGCTTCGCACTCACGCCGAAAGCCCTCGAGGTAAAATGGTCGCGGCTCGATCCGGTGAAGGGTATGCAGCGCATTTTTTCCAAGGAAGGCGCGATGCGTCTGCTCGTGGATACGCTCAAGCTCGTCATCGTCGGATCGCTGCTCTACAGCGGCATCCAAAGGATCATCAACGACCCGATCTTTTCATCCGAAGTCGAAGCGCACCAACTCGGGAGTTTCATCTACGACACCACGCTGCTGCTGCTCTTTCGCTTCAGCCTCGCGTTCGGCGGCATCGCGGTCCTCAACTACCTTTACCAGCACTTCAAGGTGAATAAGGACATGATGATGTCGAAGCAGGAGGTGAAGGACGAGGCGAAGTCGGCGGAAGGTGATCCGCTGATCCGCGCGCTGCGGCGGCAGATGGCGCGCCGGATGTTGCAAAAGCAGATGCTGGCGGCCATCCCGACGGCCGACGTGATCATCACGAACCCGACCCACTTCGCCATCGCGTTGAAATACGAGCGCGGCGTGGACCAGGCGCCGATCGTTCTCGCAAAGGGCGAGAACGCTTTTGCCAAGCGCATCAAAGCCATCGCCGCCGCTCACGAGGTGCCAGTGGTCGAGAACAAGCCCGTCGCCCGCATGCTCTTCAAGTTCGGCAAAGTCGGGGAAACCATTCCCGCGCAGCTCTACCACGTCGTCGCCGAGATCCTCGGCTTCGTCTATCGGACCCATCGCTACTACTTCCACGAGCTCAAGCAACGCCGGCTCGCCGCCTAATCCATGTCCACCGCCCTCGCGCCCACGCGTTTCAGTATCAAGTCGCTGACCCAGCACAGCGACCTGCTTTTCACCGGCGCGCTCTTCGCGACGATCGTGCTCCTCGTCATGCCGGTGCCGCCGCTGATGCTCGACATCCTGCTCACGGCGAGCATCGGCATCTCGCTCCTCGTGCTCCTCGTGACGATCTACGTCAAGGAAGTCTCCGACTTCTCGTCGTTCCCCACGCTGCTCCTTTCGGTGACGCTTTTCCGCCTCGCGTTGAATGTCGCCTCGACGCGCCTCATTCTCATCGAAGGTCACGCCGGCCAGGTCATCGAGTCCTTCGGTAACGTCATCATCCGCGGAAATTATCTCGTCGGCG
>Ga0105047_10007670_pt1 | contig 18131 bp, 14 predicted proteins | sample MAT04_FD_78384 | JGI IMG/M metagenome (GOLD analysis project Ga0105047, IMG submission 78384) | Freshwater microbial communities from Lake Fryxell liftoff mats and glacier meltwater in Antarctica - MAT-04 (megahit assembly) | ecosystem: Environmental > Aquatic > Freshwater > Ice > Liftoff...
CTTCACCCATCACTCTTCGACCGCACGCTCACGTTCAACTGTCACAGCAAAAGCTTCGCCATGACGGGATGGCGCATCGGCTATATCGGCGGGCCAAAGTATCTCATTGATGCGATCAACAAATTGCAGAGCCAGATGACGAGCCACATCACCAGCTTCACGCAAATGCCCGCTGCCGTGGCGCTCAGCGACCCGCGCGGGGCCGAGTCGATCGAGGCAATGCGCGTGCAGTTCGAACAGCGCGGGCGGCTGATGTGGGAGCGACTGTCGTCGCTTCCCGGGGTGACCTGCGTTCGGCCGCAGGGGGCGTTTTATTGTTTTCCGAATGTCAGCCAGCACTTTGGTAAAAAAGCAGGTGAGCAAGTGATCAGCGACGCCGTCACCTTCGCAGCCGCCCTGCTTGAGCAGAAGCATGTCGCCGTGGTGCCGGGCAATGACAGCGGGTTTGACACGCACGTGAGGCTGAGCTTTGCCACCAGCGTCGCTCAGATCAACAAAGGCATCGACCGCATCGCTGACTTCCTGCGATCGCTCGCGTGACCTTCGGTGGTTGACAACTCACTGCCGGTGGGTCTAGCTTGCACGCATGGTGCGACTCACGCGACACGGCTGGCGGGAAATGTTGATCGGAACGGTCGTGCTGGCGATCACCGCAGCGGGGTTGGGTTACGCCTGGTGGCCGCTTGCATTGGTAACGGTCCCCATTCTCGTCTGGCTCTTCGCATTCTTCCGTGACCCCCACCGCACACTCCCTGCCGAGCAGCACGCCATGGTCTCACCGGCGGACGGGACTGTATCCGATGTGGGCGTTGTCCAAAGCGATTTACTGGGCGGGCCCGCATTGCGAATTGGCATCTTTCTTTCGGTCTTCAATGTGCATGTCAACCGCGCCCCCTGCGACGGGCGGGTGATCGATGTGCGGTATAAAAAAGGGAAGTTTATCAGCGCGCTCAAGCATGCGGAGGCGTCGGATGAAAACGAGTCGAATACCGTCGTGCTGGCCGAGCCTGCCGGCGATCGGCCGATCGCAGTGGTTAAGCAGATCGTCGGTTTAATCGCGCGACGTATTGTCTTCACCCCCCGGATTGGCGACGTGGTCATGCGTGGCGACCGCATTGGAATGATCAAGTTCGGTAGTCGCACAGAGCTTTACATCCCCATGTGGATGGAACCGACCGCAAAGGTCGTCGTCGGTCAGGTGCTGCGCGGGGCGGCGGACATTGTCGCGACCTTGGGGAAGCCGATTCATACTGAGAAGCTGAATACACAGGAGTTCGAGCCACTGGTCGGCAGAGAGACACCCGCATGAACGACGCCGGCCCGAGCGAATCAGCGTCCATCCCCGGCTCGCCGGGTCGCACGCGCGAGCATCGTCGCCGGCGCATGCGCAGGCGTTCGCGTCGCGCGTATATCCGGTCGGTCCACTTTCTCCCCAGCATGGCCACCCTCGGCAATGCCGTCTGCGGATTCGGCGCGATGTACGTCGCCGCTCTGCCTGCAGGTCATCCGTCTATGGACCCCTGGACGAACTGGTTCGCCGCCCATCAGTTCAGCGTGGCTGGTTACATGATCTTCGTTGCGATGATTTTTGATGCGCTTGATGGCCGCCTCGCGCGCTTTGCACGTCACACCACCGACTTCGGCGGGCAATTGGACAGCATGGCGGACGTCATCAGCTTCGGTGCCGCACCTGCCTTTATCATGCTGTATCTGTTCCGCACGTACACGGACGATCTACCCACCTTCGTCACGCGTGCAGTGTGGGCGATTGCGGCGTTATACATGAGTTGCGCAGCCATTCGACTGGCTAGATTCAATGTCAGTAACGAGCATGGCGAGCAGCATCACATGAGCTTTCTCGGTCTCCCCAGCCCCGGTGCCGGAGCCGCTATCGCTGCAGCCATCATCCTGCAGCAGGAACTCGCTCGACAAGCCATCCACAGCCCGCTGGTGGGACATTTTGCATCGGTGTCGCTCTGGTTGCTTCCACCGCTGGTGCTCGCGACCGGCCTCCTGATGGTCAGCCAGATTCGCTACCCGCACTTGGTCAACCGCTACCTGCGCGGCAAGCGCTCCATCGGCCGGCTATTGCTTGCGCTCGTCATCCTGCTCCTTCTCATCGTCAAGCACGAATACACGATCGCCGTGGGATCCATTGCCTTTGCTCTCTCGGGACTGGTCAGCTGGGCAGGCACGCAATTGCGTCGCAAGCAGGCGATGCCCCCAACAACGGTGTGACGACAGTTGGTTGATCGCTGCGTCGATTCGGGTTTACCTTAACCCGCGCAGATCGTACCCTTTCAGGCATGACTCCAATGAAGGTCGCGGTGATTGGCGGATCGGGGCTCGGGATGTTGCTGGCGGGCACGGCCCACGCGACGCCGCTGCAGGGCATCGACACCCCGTTTGGTGCTCCCTCAGATCTCATCCTTGAATCGAACTGGTCGGGCGTACCGGTCTATTTTCTCAACCGTCACGGAAGCGGGCATCGATTTAACCCTTCAGAGGTCCCCTATCGCGCGAATATTTTTGCGCTCAAACAGCTTGGCGTCACGCACATCCTTGCCACCGGCGCGGTGGGGAGCCTGCGCGAGGAGTTCAAGCCCCAGCATCTCGTCATTCCGGATCAAGTGATCGATCAAACATTCCATCGGGCCAGCACCTTCTTTGACAGCGCAGCCGTGCACGTGGAGATGGCCGAACCCTTTTGCCCTGTCCTGCGTCAAACTGTTTTGCACGCCGCAGGTCTTCCCCTTTCCGCCGCCACTAACTCATCGGGAGAGGGGAAGCCTCTGGAGCCCACACTGCACGACCGCGGGTGCTATCTTGCGATGGAAGGGCCCGCTTTTTCCACGCGTGCCGAAAGTTTAATGCATAGACTTTGGGGTGCCGACCTTGTCGGTATGACTGCAATGCCCGAAGCGCGCCTTGCGCGCGAGGCGGAGATCAGCTACGCGATGATCGCAATGGTTACCGACTTCGACAGCTGGCGTCGTCCACCCGCAACAGCGTTGCAGGGTGTGTCGCCCACTTCCGGCAAAGACCTCCCTGCCGAGCCGTCAATGCTCATTAAGGAGATACAGGCGAATCTGCAGGCGGTGTCAGCGCGAGCATATGAGTTGCTGCAGACTTGCGTAACGAGAATGGCTGAATCGCGCGAAGCGTTGATGGAGGCGCCCAGCTTGCACGCCCTGGCCCATGCCATCTGGAGCGATAAATCAAAAATTGATTCTGCTGAGATTGAACGCCTGCGTCCCTTGTGGGGTAGATATTTCTGATGTCTGCACGCGTGGTTTGCCGGAGCGTCACCATGTTTGTCCGTCATCTGTCGTTCGTCTGTCTTCTCGCGATTGCAGCGGTCGCACGCGCACAGGTTGTAGGTGGCGCTGCGGGTCGGGAGGAAAGCGCGGGGGATTCAGTCGATGGCGTGTACGTGCACGATTCGGGTTTGGCTGTTGAGAAAATGGCACACGCGCAGCGAATGGAAGGCAAGCAGTGGAACACTGCATCAGAGCTGTATCAGGAAATTATTGAGAAGTTTGCCGACCGGGTCGTGCCGTCAGCCGGGCAGGCTCCATCGCGACTGGTTCGACAATACACCAGCGTAGCGTTGGCCGTCCAGGAGCGACTGGCAAAATGGCCCGTCGAAGCGCTCGAGGTCTACCGATCGATGTACGAACCCGCCGCCCGAACAGCATTTGCGAATGTCGCAACGGACGATCTGCAGGGGATGCACCGCGTGATCTCCACGTACTTCATCACCGACACCGCCCGGGACGCTGCCTATACCTTGCTGGATCGGTATCTGGAAAGCGCTGAATTTTCCGCAGCCGCCTGGTTGGGTCAGCGGATGGTGGCTGTGCATCCGAATCTCGGTGACAAGCGAGCGGGCTTTTTATTCCGAACAGCCCTCGCGATGCACTTCGCTGGTGATGATGCCGGCATCAAGCCTTATTACGATGAACTGACAAAAGATTATCCGAACAGCACAGACGTGGTGGCCGGGCAGGAGACGCGCCTCGTCGATGCGCTGAGCAAGGCGAAGGGCGTTTCGCTGGCGGCGCCGACCGCGTTGTCGGCGGATTCCTGGCCGATGTTTGGAGGCAGCGCCGATCGCGCGCGGCGATCCGGTGCAGTCGGTCAGCCGGGGGCGCGCCTGTATGGCATCTCATACGCGAAACTTCGACAGCCTACGGCCATCCAAGAGGAATTTCGCCAGCGCGGGCTTCAAGAGCAGGTGATGGGCAACGTCAGCCCAGCCTCGGGTGTCATGCCTGCGGTCGATCGGGGGGAACTGTTCTTTCAGGATGGCGCGAATGTCTATGCCGTCAGCCTGGAGAGCGGCGTCCCCCTGCCCGGTTGGAAGGAAACATACGGCGGATCGCGCAACGGGCAATACGGCACCGATTCACCGGCGACCAACCGATCCCGACAAATGTCGGTCACGCTGACTGATGACGCTGTGCTGGCCGTTCTCGGACAGACCAGTGCCATCGATGTCGCCATGAATATCGTGGATGCAGAGCGGGCGCAATCCCGCCTGGTCTGCCTCGACCGAAGCACCGGCCGCGAACGATGGATCGCCCAGCCCCGCCGCTTGCCGGAAGGGCAGGCGGCCCTTCGTCAACTGGACTTTACTGGCTCCCCCATCGTGGCGGGGGACAGCGTCTATGTGCTCGGGCGGAGCGTCAAGGGACAATTCGAAGATTGCTACGTGTTGTGCTTCAGCCTCCGCGACGGTTCTTATCGCTGGGCGTCTTATATCGCGAGCGCGAATGCCAACGACCCCTTCGTCGACGAAATGGGCATGCCCATCCGCCTGGCGGAGTCGCAACTGTCGTATTCGGGCGGACGTATTTACGCGCTCACTAATTTAGGAGCGCTCGCAGCACTCGATGGAAGTTCCGGGACGATTTTATGGCTGAACATCTATGCCCGCCCAGGTACGACCGCCCCGCGAAACGGGATGCGCATGAACGTGCAGGTGCGCGATCGCAGCATGCTTCGATCCGATGCCGCCGGCGCGAATCCGGTGATCGTTTCCGATGGGACGGTCTTTGCCTTGCCGTCCGATTCGGACTTCATCCTCCTGTACGACGTATCCACGGGGCGTGAAATCAAGCGGATTTCTCGGGCGCAGCTGGGCTCAGCCAGTGCGTTGATCTGGGCATCCGGAGAGGAGCTGATCACCACCGGCACGATGCACTCGCCCAAGCGGTCTGCCCTCGTGGGAATCGCCTATCGCATTGCATGGCGAGAGTACGACGCGGCGACGTTTTTGACGAGCGACAAATGCCTGCTTGCCCGAAGCACCGAGTTGCCCGTCATTCGCGGGCGGGCGTTTCTGGTGAAGGACGCATTGCTGATCCCCACCGACGAGTACTTGGCGATGCTGGATATCGCGAGCTTCAAGCTTTCCCGCTTCCCCGCAAACCAAGCGAAGTGGGAACCCAATGAGGGTCGAGGGAATATCGTCGTCGCGCAGGATTATGTCGTGATTGCGACCCAGAATGGGGTCGACGTCTACACCGACATCACGCTCGCCCGAAAACGCCTCGACGTTGAAATATCCGCATCGCCGGACTCACCCCTTCCACGGTTGCGCTTTGCGGAGATCATGTTCGCAGCCGGGGAGTATCAGGAAGCGCTCCAGCGTTTAACCGAGGCCGCTGACCTGCTTGGTAACGCGCCCACGTCGACGTCAGACGGGGCGCGCGATCGGCTTTTCAACGATGCCATCACCTTCGCACAAAAGTTGGCAGGGCAGACCGGCATCGACAGCGCCCAGATGGCAGCGAAATTGTACGACCGTGCCGGGTCGGCGGCGATCGCGCCTGCCCAGCGCGTCAGCTTCCTGATGAACCGGGCTCGCTTCGATATGTCACAGAAGCGGTGGGATGAAGCAGCGGCGCGGTACCAAAGCGTGCTTGGAGATACGCAGTTGCGCGGATTGGGTTTTACCGACAACGACGCGCCCGGCGCAAGCACGGCCGGCGGGGTTGCCGAAGCGCAGATCGACTTCATCATCCGATCAGGTGGTCGAAGCGCGTATGCGACGATTGAGCAGGCCGCCCAGAAAGCCTACGAAGCGGCCGGCGGGGCGATCGATCCTGTACGGTTGCTGGCCGTTGCCGAGACATATCCCAATTCACGCGTATCGGCCAAGGCCCTGCTCACCGCTGCCGACGCCTTCGAAACGAACGGGGACTATCGGCGGGCGGTGAGTGTATTGCGGAAGATGTACCTGAAGTCGCTCAACAATGCCGAACGCATCGTCGCCCTCGAGGCGCTCGCCCGAAGCTACCTGCAGATCCCCGGTCGCGGGCACGTCGCGGTCAGTCGGTTACGTCAGATCGAACAGCTAGGCGGGGGCACACAACACCTAACCCGCCCGCTGAGACTGAGCACCGGTGAGACGATTGAAAACGTGACGGTTGCCGAGTCGATGCTGCAGCTGCAAAAACTATTGACCACGTCCGGCAGCCTCCGCGCGCTACCCGACGCGCGTATCCCCGCGTATTCAACTGCCCTCGCGTTTCGTCGCGAGAAGAAGCAGGCGCTTCTGCCGCTTCGTCTCCAGGATGACACCGTGTGGGCGCGAAAAATCGCGTCGATTCTCCCAGCGGTCGAAGGGGCTGAAAGGCATGATCGCCTGGTGGTCCTGACGCAAAGCGGGTCGATCCAGATATTCGAGCCCGGCACACCTGCGCCGCTCGCCAGTTCGCAACCGCTGCTCAACACGCCGGTGGGCATTGCCTGGGTCGAAGGGGAGCTACAGGTGTGGACGGATCGAAGTGTCATGCTCCTGAGCGGACGAAATCTCGATACGCTGTGGGCTGTCGATCTGGCCAATCTCCCGAAAATTGAACCCGCAGTGGATGTTGAACCACAGGATGCGCGCGTCGATGCCAATGCAAATGTCGTCCAGCAACGTGTGATTATCAATGGCGTGGCACAGGCGATCATCGTGCCACGAGGCGCACGTGCAATACAGATCAAGGTAAATGGTGGGGATAAGCTTGTTCCGATCCGTGGCGCGCCAGAACTGATCACCGACGTCGCGGTGGTTGACGCGCGCGTCATCGGGGTGACATCGCAAGGACGAATATTTGCGCTCGATCGTGCTGACGGGAGCCTGGCATGGCAGGCCCGGCCGACCGACGAACCCCTCCCGCGTGTGGTGGCGACCGATGACTTTTGCGCTATCCAGGTCACGGTTGGAGTGACGACGCTGCTGACCGCGTACGATTCATTCTCCGGTCAGAACGTCTACCGGCACAGCTATACTCTTGACGCAAATGTTGCTCTGGTCAATGCGGGCATCTCGCCCAGCGGGGTGCTGGTGGGCGTGCTTGCAGACCGGTTGTTTACCAAGGATCTTTTCGAGGCAGGCGATGCAGGAATGTTCGAGTCCCCGCCAATCGACCGGAGCAACGACGGCTTCTCCATTGCCGCCGCGAAGGGGCATCTGCTGATCGACGAAGACCGCGTGGCGGTGCTTGCCGATCGGGGGAAGACGGTGCGGGTCTATTCATTTATCGACGGTCGTCTCACCCCCAATAAGTTGGCTGGCGGAGGGGATGGGTCTCTCCCGACCAGCATCAACGGGAACCTGAACCTGCTCCTGCGGATGTATCAGAATCGACTGTACATGGTGACCGATGCGGCCTCGAGCGGTTTCAACCTGGCCGACGTGAGCGACGGCTGGTCTGAGAATTTCGACGCGGCCGATGGCGCTGCAACACGCCAGCAACTGCTGATCAAGGATTGGATGATCGCCATCCGCGAACTGCCCGCGGTGAATGTCGAGAACAAGTCGTCGACCCCCTACGTCGTCGATTTCCTATCGCGCGAGCTTCGTCCGCAGGAACAGATCGACCGCGTGGCCGAGAGTGGTGTGCTGGGATACTCCGTCCGAATCGACGAGGCACAAGGCGTGTCATCATGGGCAGCGCTGTCAGGGGGGCTCGCATTTCTCGCAGGCGAAGGATCCCTGCACTGGCTGGCGGGAACCAGCGAATAACGGACACGCATCCCGACGCGCAAAACTTGGTCGCACAAGCACCATGGCTTCGCCGATCCCGATGCGCATCGATCGATCACCCCGTATGATCAAATCCCCAGCGGACCTCATTCACCGAAGGCTCGCGCCGGCATTCCACTGCGAGTAATTCTGCATGGCCATATCCACCGCAGTGGTCATCATTTCCTGATTAATGCTGATCAGGGCCTCTCCCTTGAGCTGCTCCTGGATGCTATCGCGCAGCGTGCGGAACTGTTCGGACCGCAGGGTCGTCCGGATTTTGTCCTGCACGCTTTCATCTTCAAAGGGAAGGGTTCGACCAATCCTGCGATCTTCTACTTTCGCAATATAAAACGCCCGGCCCGCGTCGATCAGTTCCGTCACCTCGCCGGGATTGCCCTTAAACACCGCATCAGACACAGCGTCGATCGCATACGCACCCTTATCCACCCAGTCGATGAGACCGCCTTTTTTCATGAGCATCGCATCGTCGTTGGTCTTGGCCAGCTCTGCAAAGTTGGTGGGATTTGCGACTGCCTTGGCGTGCAGGTCCTTGGCCTTTTCGAGTGCCTTGCCCCGGTCGCCGCCGCCCGAAAGTCTCACGTCTACCTTGATAAGCCGGAACTTCACCTGGTCGTGCTCAGTAAAAAGCTTGTCGCGATTGCTGTCGTAATAATGACGCATGTCGTCGGCAGTGACCTGGATGCGCGGGATGACTTTTTTCTGATAGTAAATCTGCGTCATGAAGAGGCGATATTGTTCCTTGCAGATTTCATCGAAACTGTTCCCGTCGGCCTCGGCACGCTTGCGCGCGAGTTCAAGTGATCCACCCGCATCGGTGATCTTTCGCTGCCGCCATTGCATCGTCAGGACGTCAGCAAACTTCTGGTCTTCCTGGGACAGATTCTTCTGGGCGGCGGCAAACTCCACCTCGGATCGGATGAACTCCTGCACTTGCCGGCCTACCTCAGTGGTGGCAGCAGCACGAAAACGTTCGAAGTCGAGTTCCTTGGCCTTGGCAGCGAGGATGGGATCAAGCGTTCTCAACACCTTGTTGGCGTAGATGGGTTGCTCGTTGACCATGGCCACCACCCCACCCAGTGCGACGTACTGCCCCGACGCGCCGCCTACCGTCGGGCGCGTCGACGGGCCTTCGGGATTGCTGGACCGGACCTCGTTCTGCACCACGTCTGAAACCTTGTCGACCGCTTGGTTCTGCGGATTCGAAGCGCGCGGGTCCATCAAGTCTAACCCGACCTGGTTGTAATCCGCCTGCGGACGACGTTCGAGTGGGCGACGCTCGGAATCCGGCTCGGTCCGCACGATGAAATCCTGCACGGCCAGGGGCCGTGACCCGCCGCCTCCCGAGCGCCCGCAACTCGTCAACACCGCGGTGCAAGCTAGGCCGATGGCTGCGAAACAATATGCTTTTCCCATCTCGCGATTCCTTCAAAGTGAATGTCAGACGGTATCCGCCACCGCAAAGCTGGTAAAGGGAGCGTCCGATAACAATCATCGACCGAACAAGGTCCGGGCATGCAGAATTAGAGGTGACGCAGGACAATCGCGCTGTTTTTGCTGCCAAACGCGATGCAATTACACAGGGCGTATTCGGTGTTGATGTGGCGTGCGCTATTTGGGATGTAGTCCAGATCGCAGGCAGGGTCGGACGCGTGGAGGTTGATCGTGGGATGAAAAATACCTGACTTCAGCGACAGCACAGTGGCCGCGATTCCGGCAGCGCCGCAGGCACCCTGGGGATGACCGATCATGGACTTCGTTGAGCTTCCCGGGATTCGCTCTGCGTGTTTTCCGAAGCAGGCTTTGATGGCGAGCGTCTCCATGCGGTCATTCATCTCGGTGCTGGTACCGTGATAATTGATGTATCCGACTTGGGATTTATGGATGCCTGCGTTGTTGATGGCGGTGTCAATTGCGCGCACCGGCTCGGCCACGTCGGGCGCGATCTGCACGCGGTGATAGGCGTCGCAAGTCGATCCATATCCGGCAACCTCCGCGAGCGGTGTTGCACCACGCGCCTGGGCGTGCTCAAGACTCTCGATCACGAACATCCACGCGCCTTCACCAAGGACGAACCCGTCCCGGTCCGGCGAAAACGGCCGCGATGCCTGGACTGGGTCATCCCACCGTCGTGTGGAGACCACTCGCATTCGTTCAAACGCCGACAAAATCCCCGGCGCGATCGGCGAGTCCGCCCCGCCTACGAGCATCATCGGAACGATATCGTTCTGAATGAGCAGCGTCGCATAGCCGATGGCGTCGGTACTGCTCGTGCAACCGGTCGACAACACATGCGACGGCCCGCGCAGACGCAGGTTGATGGAGAGTTCGCTGGCCAGATTCCCGTGTGTGCCTGAGGTGATGGAGTAAAGCGACGAAGCGCCCCGCTCAAAAAGATTGCGATACTGCTCTTCAAGAAAGGCAACCCCCCCGCCGCCGGTCCCAAGGGCAACACCGATGGCTCGTTGCGCGGCGATGTCGTCGGGCGCGATGTTCACCCCCGCCATCCCAAGGGCCTCGCGTGCAGCAGCAATCGCCAGCGGAACCATGCGCGGGACGCGCTTTAATTCTGCATGATCCAGAATTGTGGAGAGATCAAAATCCACAATCTGCCCGACCGCCGACGTTTTGAAGGAAATCTTTGATTCGTCAAATCCGACAGGCCTGCGAATGCCGCTTGTGCCCGCAACGCAGGCGCGATGAAACGCCGATGCGCCGATCGCGTTCGGCGAGACGACCCCCAAGCCGGTGATGACAATTCGCGGGCGAGACAAGTACCGAATGATAGGCGGGAAGTGGCCAGCAACAAACCATGAAATATATGGTTGATCAGGCCTTCCGGGAGCGCGCGCGTTCAAGTCGTTCGACGTCCGCAACATCGTGCACGCGCCCGCTGGCGACCTTATTACGCTTCAGGTCCTCGTAGTCGATCACCTGAACATCGATTCCCTCGATCTGAAAGGCCTGCCTCCGTGAAAAGCAGTCGACAAAATCTACACCGGAAATTTTTGTAATTACTTCGATCCTGTTAGGCGAAATACCCATGCGAAAAACATTTTGGTCAGTGCGGAAATCGTCGACTGTCAAGCGCGGGAAACCAAACTTGACGAGAACCTCAATGACGGCTTGAAGATTTTCTGATGACTTAGCAATCCATATATCAATATCTTTTGTGGGACGACCATAGCCATACAAGCCCACCGCATAGCCACCAATCAGGAGATACTCAATCTTCGCCGAGTTTAACAAATGCAAAAACTCTTTGAAGTCGTGCGTCAACGGCGGCATTGCCATAGTACCACCTTCGTAGATACTCGATCAGCTCAATTCGTTCCGTAGGTGTCTTGGAAAGCCAATAGTCGACCTCCTCAGCTTCCGAATCTTCGAAGCTGATGAAGCCCGATACGGAACGGTCGACTGATTCAGAAATAGGCATTGATATCCTTGCGGCCAAGCCTTCAAGCCGCCTTCCCCTTCGCATAATGCGTGGGCATCGGACGACCCAGTTTTTCCCAATGTTTGAGAATCGCTTCGGTCTTGCCGGCACAATTCAGCATATGCAACTTGCGCTGCACCATTTTGGTGATCGCCTCGCGAGCGGGTCCGAGGTAATTTCGCGGATCGAACTCCTGGGGCTTGGTCGCAAACACTTCACGGATTTTTGCGGTCATCGCCAGGCGCAGGTCGGTGTCGATGTTGACCTTGCACACTGCATATTTCTGCACCGCCATCGCGATTTGGTCTTCGGGCACGCCTTTGGCATTCGGCATAGCGCCGCCGTACTTGTTGACCAGGTCGATGAACTCCGCAGGCACGGATGAACTGCCATGCATGACCAACGGCAAGCCCGGACAGGTCTTCATGATCTGCTCGATCCGGTTGAACGCGAGCTTGGCTTCGTGCTTGAATTTAAACGCCCCATGGCTCGTCCCAATCGCAACCGCCAGCGAATCGCACTTCGTGCGCTTCCAGAAGTCGGCAGCCTTAATGGGGTCGGTCAGAAACTTTTCGACATTCTTTTCATATTCGTGCGCATCCATCCCTACGACGTCCTCTTCAATCCCCCCGAGCATCCCCAATTCCGCCTCCACCACCACGCCCGCAGCGTGGGCAACCTCCACTGCCTCAGCAGTGAGGCGGATGTTTTCTTCAATGGGGTGATGACTGCCGTCAATCATCACGCTGGTGTAACCGTCGTTGATGCACGTGTTGATGAGGTCCACCGTGTCCCCATGATCACAATGGATCGCGATGGGTACCTGTGGATTGTCCGCGACGGCAGCGTCGATAATGGCCTTTAAGTAGCGGATATTCGCATACTTCCGCGCGCCTTTGCTGATCTGCAAAATACACGGTGAGCTCTCCTTCACGCACGCGTCGACAATCGATTGGGCGAGTTCCATGTTGTTGACGTTGAACGCGCCAACAGCGAATCCCCCGTCGTAAGCGAGATCGAACATCGGCTTGGTTGTCATGAGTGGCATAGCAATGTTTCCTTTCGAGCGCAATCAAAACCGCCAGCAGTCTACCGGACATGCATCTTGTTTTACAGCCCCGCCTTTTGTTGCGGAGACAGAAATTTTAGGTGGCCGACTTCGTGCCTCGTTATACGCACGTCCACTACAATCTTTGAATGTTCAGCCGCATTTACTATCGTTGCTCGCAGGTTCGTACATGCTCCAATTGACCCAGCCATCGCCCTCGCTCGACCTACCCCTGTCCTGGGAGGCCCGTGGTTTGTACGTGCACATTCCCTTCTGCTTTCACAAGTGCCACTATTGCGACTTCTACAGTATCACCCGCCAATCGCCCGAACGCATGGAGGCGTTCGTTGATCGCGTCCTTGCCGAGGCCACGCTCTGGGTGACGCCCACGATCCGCCCGTCGCCGCGCACCGTCTTCTTCGGTGGCGGGACGCCCAGCCTGCTTCCGATCAACTGTATGCGTCGTCTGATCGCAGGTCTGAAAAACTGTTTTATCCTCTCGGGTGTCGACGAATGGACCGTGGAATGCAATCCCGCCACCGTGTCTGGCGATTATTGCAGGATGCTCATCGATTCCGGTGTGACGCGGCTTTCATTCGGCGCGCAGAGTTTTCGTCCGGGCGAGCTCAAGCTGCTCGAGCGCGACCATGACCCGGACGATGTCCCGCGCAGCCTCGACTTCGCAAGAAGCGCGGGGTTCACACGGCTAAATCTCGATTTGATCTTTGCTATCCCCGGTCAAACGCTTGAGGACTGGCTGGGCAATCTAAACTGCGCGATCGAATTGAACGTGCCCCACCTGTCCTGCTACGCGCTGACTTACGAACCCAACACTGCGCTTACGGTCCGCAAGCGGCTGGGGCAGTTTGCCAGTGTCGACGAAGCACTGGAATTGCAGATGCTGCGCGTGACGCGCACCGTGCTGGATCAGCACGGATATCGCGCGTACGAGATCAGCAACTTCGCCCGGACGGGTGAGGCGTGTCGACATAATCTGCAGTATTGGCAAGGGGAGAATTACCTCGGGCTCGGGCCGTCGGCAGCGTCGCATGTGGATGGACACCGGTGGAAGAATCGCCCGCACCTGCGCGAGTGGGAAACGGCCGTCGACACAGGCGATCTGCCCGTCGTCGACTACGAGACCCTCTCCCCTGAACACCGTGCGCGCGAACTGGCGATGCTGCTGTTGCGGCTCGATGCAGGGTTAAACTTTGCCGACTTTTCCGCCCGCACAGGTTACTCGCCTCACGCGCTTTTTAACGATCAGATCAATTCCCTGATGAAGTTGGGATTGATACATCTTGATGACGAGCATATCGCCCTCACCGACAAAGGCTTAGGCGTCGCCGACGCTGTCGCCGCCGAGTTTCTTTGACAAGAATTGGCCCCTGAGTCCGCGGAATGATCGCGCGATCTGGGCTAATCGCGCTCGCCTGCAACGTCGATGCAATACGCAGAGGCGGACAAGGTTTCCCGAGGCGTTTTTGTCGGACGTCGGTTTCCCCGCCTGATGGATTTGACGCGCTAAAGTTTCCAATCGTACGTCAGCGTTGGTCGATCTCACGGAGTGGCGAGCATGTTCGGATTCGTTCAAAACTGGCTGGCCCCACGAGCAAATCCCATCGGTGTGGATTTCGGTAGCGATACGCTGCGCCTGGCGCAGGTTCAGCTGGTCGACAACGACTATCATCTCGTCGCTGCTGCCAGTGCCGACGTCCCCTCGCATGTCCGGCAGGACCCCGTCGCGAGACTGACATTTTTTACTGAGACCATTCGTGACCTTCTCAGCCAAGGCGACTTTCGGGGTCGTTCGGCAATCCTCGCGCTTCCGTCGTCAAGTATGTTTGTCCAGCATCTTCGCCTGCCAAAAATGACGGAGGAAGCACTGCGGAAAGCGCTTCCATGGGAAGCACGCGGCAAGCTGCCCATTGACCCATCGCAGGCACTGCTTCGACACATGGTGGCTGGTGATATTTTTCAGGATCAGGAAGTGCGCAGCGAGGTGATCGTGATGGCTGCATCGCGCGAGCTGGTCAATCAGCTCCTTGGTGCAGCATCGAAGGGCAAGCTGGATGTTGTCGGGATGAATGTCGAGCCCAAGGCCATTGTCGACTGCTTCCAGCATGTCTACCGCAGAAAGAGCGACGCGGATGTGACAAATCTGTTTGTCGACATCGGGGCGGTGGGCACCCGGGCGATAATCGCTCGTGGGGGCCGAGTCCTGTTCGCACGCACGATCCCAATGGGCGGCGACTATCTGAACGAAGACGTTGCACGGGCGATGCATGTCACCACCGACGAGGCACGGCTGACGCGCATCAAACTTTGTTCCCAACAGCCCGCTCTCGATGAAACGCGCCAGAAGCAGCAGCTGTGCTCACCTGCGCCGACGACGGATGAGGATACCGAGGACCACACGACAATCGATGCAGCGTCGATGTCGGGAGCCTCCGGGACCGTGGGGTTGGCGGGTGCCTTGTCTCCTGTCGACCGGCGCATCGATCTCGCGTTGGCCTTCGAACAGGCCTCGATGCTCGCAGCTGACAAGTTGGTCGACGAACTCAATCTGTGTCGCAGGTATCACGAGGCGACATTCCCGGCTACGCCGGTGGATCGCCTCGTCTTTGTGGGTGGCGAGAGCAAGCAACGCGGTCTCTGTCAGCATATTGCGCAGGGACTCGGACTGGCAGCGCAATTGGGTGATCCGCTCGTCCGCATGGGTCGTGTCAGCATGATCGGGATTGAATCTGGGATTGATCGAAGGCTGCCTCAACCTAACTGGGCGGTGGCGATTGGCTTGAGTATGGGCCCAAAAGTGGAAGCAACGACCGAGGTGCGATGATCGGATGTCTCGGCTATTGGTCACAAGGATACTCATGAACTCCCCCAACGAACTTTCATTCCTTCCCGATGATTACCTGGCTCATAAGGCGCAGCGGCGCACCAATGTGATCTGTGGGTCGCTGTTTGTCGTGGTAATGGTTGCCATTGGGTCGGCATTTAGATTTACAGAGCAGACAGTGCAAGGGGTTGAACAGCAGCACGCCATGGTTCAAAGACAGTACACGGTGGCCGCCAAGCGCATCGAGCTCGTCCAGGAGATGCGTGAAAAGCAACGGCGGATGGCCCATCAGGCGGAATTGACCAGCACGCTGCTGGAGAAGGTTCCTCGCAGCTTCATCCTCGCGGAGATTACGAACGCGATGCCCACAGGCGTGTCGTTGCTGGACTTCTCCCTTGAATCAAAAAAGAAGATCCAGACGCCGGCAGCGGGTGCGAAAACAGCCTTCGAAAAAAAGCAAGCTAAGCAGGAAGCGAAGGCCAAGGGTGATAGTGGAGACAAGACGCAACTTCAGCGTCCCCCGACGTTGGAGGTGTCGTTACGCATCACGGGCATGGCCACCACCGACGTACAGGTCGCGGCCTTCATCAACAAGTTGAATCAGTCGAGATATCTGCGGGATGTCAACCTGGTGATCACAGACCAGTTCGACCACGACGCCGAGAAACTCCGCCGATTCACGATTGATGCTCTGCTCGACCCCGGCGCGGAAGTTTCGACGGATGGGAAGCCGACACGAACGGTCAGCCTGGAAATCAAGGAGTAACTTTCATGAAGTTCGGCATCCGAGAAATGATCTTTGTCGTGGCCATGGTGGGCCTTCTGGCCTGCAGCTACTGCTTCGTGTTTTCGAAATCCAACGCCCGACGGGCAACGCTGGAGCAGGCGATTCGCGCAAAGCAGTCAGCCCTGGTGAATCTCAAAAATGCCACCGCCGGCATCGACGATCTGGGAAACAAGATCGAGGAGCTGCAGCAGGCGATTACGTTCTTTGAATCCAAGCTTCCACAGGAGAAGGAGGTCGACAAGATTCTCAAGGAAGTGTGGCAGATGGCCGAGGCAAACTCCCTGCAGACCAAAACGATCAAGACGCTGAAGAGCGAACGTGGGACAAATTACAGCGAGCAACCGATCACGCTGAGTCTGTCAGGCGACTTTAGCGGGTTCTATTCCTTCATGCTGCAGCTGGAAAAGCTCCCGCGTATCACGCGGGTGACGCAGATGAAACTGGAGAAGATCACGAGCCAGGACGGCCAGATGGATGCCGACCTGACCCTGAGCATCTTCTTCGAACCCGACCCCACGGCCGCCGTCACCGCCAGCGTCAACTAAAATAACCGGGACAGTCCCGGTTTCTGGCCGCCGCAGTGGAGACATAACCGGGACTGTCCCGGTTATTGCTTGCACAGTTGAGTAGCAGGACACGAATACTAACCGGGACACGAATACTAACCGGGACAGTCCCGGTTTTGAGGCCACTATGAATACATCTACGGATGAAACGGTCGATGGTGAGGATGACGATGCTTCTGGATACGGGGACGCGGCGGAGGCGTCTGGGTATGTCTTGGCTGAGCCCAAGCGGTTGAACCGCAGTACCCTGGTATTGCTCGGTCTCATCCTGGCGGGCGCGGGTGGGACATATCTCATGATGCATCGGTCTGGTCCCGCGACCGCGTCGGCGTCGACGATGGCGGCGAAGGAGGCGGATAAGACCATCACCCAGTTCTTGAGCGGTGGGCAATCCAACCTCAAGTCCATGGAGGAAATGTTGCGAAGCACGGAGAAGGTCGTGCAACAATTTCTTAGCTACCCAAGCATGACGCAAATTCCGTTGAGTGACCTGCATACCAACCCCTTCCGACACGCCGTCGAGGCTCCCACCGCGGACCGGGCGAGTGAGGTCGCAGCCAAGAAGCGGGAGCAGGAGCGATTGGCTGCCCTGCAGGCGGTGCAGGGCTTGCAACTCCAGTCGATCATGGTGTCCGAGACACGCCGGGCCGCGATGATCAATAATTCGCTCGTGCAGGAGGGGCAGCAGGTCGACGGGTTTGCAGTAGAGAAGATCAATGCTAGTGCGGTCGTCGTGAAGTCTGGGATCTACCGGTTCGAACTGAAAATGCAGAAGTAACCCTTGTTCAAGCGACGATCCACATCACCGGTTCTGCCTGTCTCAACGGACGATGCGTCCATTGACGACCTGATCGATGCGCCGGCGTCGCTCTGGTCGCCGGACGCTTCGCGCGTGCGGAAAACCGTCGAGCAGATCCTGCTGGATGAGGGCTCGATTGCGCCCGATCAACTGGCGCAGGCGCGGCAAGTCCAGTCGCAGACGCCCGGTAAAACGATCGTTCAGATTTTGCTGACGATGAACGCTGCCACCGAGGCCCAGATATTAAAGGCCGTTGCAGAGACGATGGGACTCTCGTTCGAAGCGCTTGACCGGGCGTCAATTGACCCTCGCGCGTTCGCTGTGCTGGCCCCCGACTACATCCGCAGGCAACTGGTGCTGCCCCTGCGATTTATGGACGACATGCTTCTCGTTGGGATGTCCGATCCTGCCAACATTTTTCTGATTGATGAAGTCAAGCGAAAGGTCAAGCGAGATGTGCGCGTCGTCGTCGTCACTCCAGCCGACATCGTCAAAGTGGTCGAGCAGCTCACCTCATCCGCCAGTGACGTAAAGGTTGACGACATCATCAAGGACATGGCCGAGGATGACGTGCAACTCGTCAAGGAGACGAACACCGACGATGTGACC
>Ga0105047_10007673_pt1 | contig 18128 bp, 17 predicted proteins | sample MAT04_FD_78384 | JGI IMG/M metagenome (GOLD analysis project Ga0105047, IMG submission 78384) | Freshwater microbial communities from Lake Fryxell liftoff mats and glacier meltwater in Antarctica - MAT-04 (megahit assembly) | ecosystem: Environmental > Aquatic > Freshwater > Ice > Liftoff...
AGAAGATGCCCGGTGATCAGATAGCCGGAGATCGCGAAAAACACGTCCACCCCGACGTATCCGCCGGTGATCTGCTCTGGCCAGAGGTGGAACAGCACGACGAGCAGCACCGCGAGAGCTCGCGGCGCCCGGATCTCGGGCCGGAAATCTCGCACTACGCGATTATGTCGCATCCGCGCTGGGGCGCCCCTGTACCCGGCTGGCGGTGGTGCGCTCGCTGTCCTGCGGCAGGTGAAACCAGATCGTCTTTGCAATCGTCTCGTGGCTTGCCCGCGCCGGAATCATTTCACTGATTAGCGCCAACGTCGAGCTCAGCTACCGCCTGAGCCTGTAGCGCGTAGTGCTCAACCTTACGGCGCGCGAGCCGCTCCAGGAATGAGGGTGGGTCGGCCGCTGGCGTCCCGAGGTTCAACCCTTCCCGGCCTTCCCGATTCCCGGGGAGCGCAAGCCAAACTCCGCGCTCAACGCGTACCTCGACGTGTGGTTCCAGCTCGGCCTCGTTGGCATCCTGCTGTTCGTCGGGCCCACGATCCTCACCTTCACCCGCTCCTGGCTGCTCGCCGACCAGAAACGCAGCCTCCTTTTCGCGTGGCCAGCGCTCGAGCTCGTTGCTTTGCTGGTCACTGCGCTCACCGAATGTGGCTGGCTGGCGTTCGTGGTCTGCTCGGTCGATTCCGCGCTACAGCTAGCTGAGCCAGCGGCGGGCGTTGGCTCGCGCCGCGAAAGGCTAGCCAGCTGCGCTCAGGTTTCCGCCTTGGAAGGACTGGGTACACGTACCGGCAGAACACACCTGCGACGCCGTCGGCCAACCCAGCGAGCTATTACTTCCCCCGCGCGCTATGTACTCATCACGAATCGGGCCGTCCATGACAGCGACAGAACCGGTCGAGGGAGACGCCATCACTGACGCGTGCGCGTAACGCTTACCCACTCCACCACCGTTGCCTGCGAAGTACTCGTACTTGCCCTGCGACGCGCCGAGCACGCCAGCATTGCCACCCAAGTCCGATTGCAGCTTCTCAATAATTCCCGGCATGACTACGCCTCCCTGGAAGGCCTGGTAACACACGGTGCCGGCGCAGACCTGTTCGGCCGTTGGCCAGCCGAGCACTCCATTCGCGCCCGAACGCGCGATGTACTCGTCGCGGATCGCGCCGTTCATAACGGCCCACGTGCCCGCCGTCCGCGAAGACATCACCGAGGCATTGGCGAAACGCTGGCCCGTACCGCCCCCGCTGCCCGAGAAGAACTCGAACGAACCCAACGCGGCGCCGATAGCCGAGTTCGTCGAGGCGTACTGAGCAATCGAGTTCGGGATGATCGTGCCACCCTGGAAGGCCTGGGTGCAGGCAGTGCCAGAGCAGTCCTGTGCGGCCACCGGCCACCCGAGAGACCCGTTGGGACCGCCCCGAGTGATGTACTCATCGCGGATGGGACCGTTCATGACGGCCCACGTGCCCTGGGTGGGGGACGACATGATCGACGCGTCCGAATAACGCTGGCCGATCCCACCACCGTTTCCGGCAAACGATTCGATCGAGCCCTGCCGCGTTCCGACGGCCGGGTTCGCCGACGCGAATTGCGAAATCACGCCGGGCTGCAGGGTCCCGCCCTGGAACACCTGAGTGCACGCGCTGCCCGAACAAACCTGCGCCGCGGTGGGCCAACCGAGCGACCCGTTCGGGCCGCCTCGTGCGATGTATTCGTCACGGATCGACCCGTTCATCACGGCCCACGTGCCCGCGCTTGCCGAGTACATCACCGAGGCATTGGCGAATCGCTGGCCCATCCCGCCACCGTTGCCAGCGAAGAACTCGACGGGTGCCGTGACCTTGCCGAGTGGCCCGGAGTCGCCGCCCTGGGCCTGCTGGTATTTGGTGATGGGATTGTTGCCGATCAACCCGCCCTGGAACGACTGGGAACACTCGGTTCCCGCGCAGGTCTGCGCGGCGGTCGGCCAGCCCATGCTGCCGGCCGGTCCCCCGAGAGCGATGTACTCGTTGCGGATCGGCCCGTTCATGACCGCCCAGGTGCCCGCCGTCGTGGACGACATGATCGATGCGTTGGCATAGCGCTGGCCGGTGCCACCACCGGAGCTCAAGAAGTATTCGATGTTCCACTGCGCGCGCCCGATCGCGCCGCCGTTGCCACCGTTGGCAGCGTGGAACGTCTCGATTGCCGACGCGGGGCGGGTCGAGCCGAACCAGTCCGTATAAATCGACCAGAAGTTTCGGTTTCCGTACGAGCCGCAGATGTCGCCCTCGCCGTACATATTCTGCAGTGCGCTCGGATTGGGCTGGTACGGCGTGTAGTTGTAGAGTCCCGCCGTCGCCTGGTTCTGGATGAACACCGGCAGGCTCAGGCACGAGGCGATCGGGCTCAATCGAATGTTGTTCCACCGATTCGCCTGGTGATTGAAGACCTGAGGCTTCCACTGGTAGTACTTGAATTGCCGTGCCGCGTACCAGACCTGAAAGAAGAATCCGCTGTATCCCGCATCACACGGCGCGGTGTCCGGACAGGCGAAACCGGTGGCCTGGTCGTAAGCCCACTGCGTGGGATTCTTCGACGAAATAAGGTGCTGCTCCTTCTGGATGAGCACCATGAGCACCTTCTGGCTGATACCGCAAGCCTTGCCGACTTTGGCGATGACATCGGAGCCGCGTTCCAGCGCCGACCCGCTGTATGCACCGCACAGTCCCGTCTCGGCAGACATCGAGGGGGTGCGCATCTGTGATTCGTAGAGGCAGGTGGCGTTCGCGTAGCATCCCGCTTCCTTCTGCTCGAGGAATACCTGCACCTGCGCAGCGGTCATCGCAGAGCCGTCGTAGAACAGCGCGTCAGAGATGAGGTAGCCGGGATCGAAGTCGACTAGCTCCGCCGCCGCGGCAGGCTCGGGCGGCACAATGGCCTCGCTTGCTACCAGAACCAGGGGCGTCGCAACGATTGTGGCGAGCAGGATAATAGCCACCCGCTTGAAGGGGTTCATGGAAGCTCCATCGTTTCTGGGTCGCTCGTCGCGGAGCCGCTGGATGATTCGTATCGCAGGGTCACCGACCATTCGCCGGGTGCGAACGCGGCGAGATCGAGTTGCACGACACCGCACGAGGTCTCGGCCACGTTAGAGACACCGCTTGCCTCTGCTACGACCGGATCTCCGGTTGCCGGTGAGAAGGTGAAGGTGCAGATGCCGCCCGATTCGAGCACCCCTGCGACCGCCCCGGAAGCCGAGATGTGAAGCCCATCGGGGTCGGTACCCGCGAAGACGATGTACGGCACCATACCAACGCCGAGGCTTGCCGTGGGCTCAGCGGTTGGAACGGGTCGAGGTGTCGACCCGTCGACGACCGGACCGATCTCGTTGCCAGCCAGTCCGCATCCGCACAGGGCGAGAGCGGTGGATGCGACGACTACGGCCGCCGAGGTGCGAACGGACATGACCAAACCTCCAAAAGCAAACGTTCAACCAAGGGTATAGACATTTGCGACGTTGTCGAGAGGCCACTCCGTGCTGCTGCAGCCGGAAGCGACGTTGTCGACACCGCAGCGATAGGCTGTGGCAGTGAAATCCATCCTCGTCACAGGCATCGGTGGCGGGGTCGGCCAGGGCATTCTGCGCAACCTGCGAGCGCTGGGCCTGCAGAATCCCATCATCGGCACCAACGTCGAACGCGTGTCGGCCGGCAACCATTTGTGCGATGCCGTCTACGAGGTCCCCTTCGCGTACGACGACACCTACGTCGATAGCATCGCTCAGATCGTCGACGACAACGATGTCGGGCTCGTGCTGCCCAGCACCGACTACGAGGTGTACCACCTCGCTCTGGGACGCGACAGGCTCGGTGCGCCTGTCGCGGCGTCTGACGCGCGAGTCTCTCGCTTTTGCCTGGATAAGCTCGCGAACTTCGAAACGTTCAACCGGCATGGCATTGAGTTCGCCCGCTCCGTTCTGCCGTCTGCGTATGCGGGAGAGTTCGAGCGTGTCGTGGTCAAACCGCGAGAGGGGCGCGGGTCGCGCAACATCCATATCGACCCGGTCGACCCGACGGCGTTCGGCGACGACTATGTCGTTCAGGAATACCTCGACGGTCCCGAACTGACCACCGCCTTCTACGTGCGGCAAGACGGCCAGCTACACGGTTCCATCACGATGTCGAGGGCACTCGAACATGGCAATACGTCGTCCGCGCAAGTCGAGTTCGCCTACGATGCGCAGATGGATGCTCTGCTTCGCCAGCTCGTGCAAACTTTTGACTTCCGCGGATCTGCAAATGTGCAGAGCCGCGTAGTCGACCGTGGCGTCGTGCCGTTCGAGATCAACTGCCGCATCTCCGGCACCAATTCCATCCGGTCTCAGCTCGGCTTTGCCGATGTTAAGTACGCCGTACAGGAATTGCTGCTCGGTCAGGAACCGGACGCCCCCGCCGTGATCGTCGGCAGCGCCATCCGCATTATGCACGACGTCGTCTACCCCGGCCTTGCCCTCGACGAGATCCGCGACCGACGCGACGAATTCCGGATTTTCTAATGCAGCCCCGCGCGGTGTTCTTCGACGCAGCGAACACCCTGCTTGACAAGCCGCAGCTGATTCCCGCGATGGCCGGTGCCCTGCTGGTGCACGGCCTCGAACTACCCGAGACCGAGCTTGCTCGCCGCCACCGGTGGCTTTCTGAAGTCATTACTTTTCCCGACACTACCTCGCGCGAGTTCTACGCCGAGTTCAACGCGACCCTTCTGAGATCCTTTGGGATCTCTCCGGCGCCGGCGCTGCTCGAGGCCATCTTTGACGCCTGCAGCTATTTGCCGTGGGCAGCATTCCCTGACACCGCGACGCTGGCTCGCATCGGGCTTCCCCGCGGGGTGCTTTCCAATTGGGATTCCTCACTGCCAGACAAACTCGCACTGATCGCGGGGGTCACCTTCGATTGGGTGCTCGGTTCCGATCAGCAGGGCGTGCGCAAGCCCAACCCCGAGTTCTTTCGCCGGGCGATCGACGCGACGGGCTTGGCTGCCGACGAGATCGTATTTGTCGGCGACTCCCTGCGCCTCGACATCGAACCGGCCCTGTCGCTCGGGATGTCTGCCTACCTCATCGATCGCGATGGCCTCTACCCTCAGGCGTCCGTTCCCCGTGTCGCCAGCCTCGACGAACTGGCGGATCTGCTGTGACGCGCGTGGCCATCATCGGCGCCGGTAATCTCGGAGTGCAACTGGCCCACCATCTTGGAGCTGTAGGCGGGCTCGACGCCGTGGGTTTTTTCGACGACTCCCAGGACCCCGGCGGTCTGGTTTCGGGATTGCCCGTGCTGGGTCCGATCGATGACGTTGCGACCAGTCACGCCGCGGGCGTGTTCGACGCCCTGCTGATGGGAATCGGTTACCACCACATGCAACGCCGAGCAGAATTGCACGAGACTTTGCGCGCGGTCGCGCCGTTTGCCACGCTCGTGCACCCCACCACGATTCTGGATGTCACGGCGCAGGTAGCCCAGGGCGCCGTCATCTATCCCGGGGGCATCGTCGACCTGAACGCTCGCATCGGCGCAAACACGCTCCTTAACGTCGGGTGCCTCGTCGCCCACGATTCGACAATCGGCGACAACTGCTTTCTCTCCCCGGGCGTCGCCGTCGCAGGCTTCGTGACAGTCGAGGACGGCGTCGTTCTGGGCATTGGCACGGTCGTCATCGACAATGTGCGCATCGCGTCCGGGGTGCGCACGGGTGCGGGAGCCGTCGTCACCCGCGACCTGCTCGAGCCGGGACTCTACGTGGGAATTCCCGCCACTCTGAAGAAAAGGCTGAAGCCATGAGCCCCCAACTCTCCCTCGTCGTGCCGGTCTACTTCGAACAAGAGGTCCTCACACAGTTCATCACCGAAGTGCGAGCCGTGCTCGAACAGCGAGCGATCGACTACGAGATCGTGTTCTGCGACGACGGCAGTACCGACAAGACGGTAGCGATCATCGAGCAGTTCGCGCGCCAGGACGAACGAATCAAACTCGTCCAGCTGTCGTACAACCACGGCAAGCAGGCTGCCGTTTCCGCGGGTATCACGTACGCATCGGGCGACCTTCTGCTGTACATGGACCCCGACCTACAGGATCCTCCTGAGGAGATCCCCCGCTTTCTCGACGAAATCGCCAAGGGGTACGACGTTGTATACGGCATCCGCCAGGAGAAGCAGGATTTGTGGCTGAACCGCGTTTTCTCCAGTGCATTCTGGTTCACGCTTGACAAATTCACCGGACTGAAGATTCCGCGCGGCCTTGCTGTCATGCGAATCTTCACGAGGCGGTTTGCCGACCAGTTTCTCAAGTACGCCGAGCAGAACCGGTTCATCGAAGGCATCTTCATGCACATCGGTATGAAAAGCGAGGTGATCGAAATCGCCCAACGCCCGCGCTTCGCCGGGGTCTCGAAGTTCAACTTCCGACGCAAGATGCGACTCGCATTCGATGCGATCCTCGACTTCTCAGAATTGCCACTGACGTTCGCAGTGAAGGCCGGAGCGATCATCTCGGTGCTCGCGTTCGTCGCGATCCTCGTGATCGTCATCCTCAAACTCACGATCGTGAGTTTCGAAGCCGGCTGGCCCTCGGTGTTCAGCGTGCTGCTGCTGGGATTCGGGGTTCAGCTGTTTTTCGTGGGAATCGCCGCGCTCTACACCGGCCGCATCTACCGCGAAACCAAAGCGCGGCCGTTGTTTGCAGTCAGTTCCCTCGTCAACCTCGACAAGGACTAGTCAAGGCGGTAGACCAGCGCCCAGGGCGACTGAAACACGCGTGTCGCCACCGTGTCGAGGTCATCCGAGAAGGGCTCGCGAGTGTCGACGTACACCCAATCGACGCCCAACTGCTGCAGTTGCTGGGCCCCCTGGTCCGTGGGGTGTTCGAGAAACGTCGAGCTGAGCGCAACCTGGTCGGTAACCCACTCGTCACCCAGACCGTTTTGCGTGTAGCTCCAGCCCTCGACCAGCACACGGCGTTCGCTGAAGGCCGTGACGGTGAAATGCCTCGCGTCGCAATCGTCGTCGGCAATACTGCCCACGTAACAGTGGGCATTGGTCACGATGATGGCGTCGGCTGGCGCTGTCGCGCCGATGAACTCGAGCGCCTGCAACTGTGAGGCTTCCACGGCTCCCGGATCTGCCTCGGTCGACGCGAAGCCGCCGGTGGTGCCAGCGGAAATCCCGATGATCTGCGCCGCCTGCACGAGCAGGAGCGTCAGCACGGGGGCACTGCATATCGCGCGAGCCGTGACGCGCGTGCCCGGTCGCACCAGCGTGAATACCGCGGCCGCGGCCGCGAGTGTCACGATTGCAGCTGTGAGCAGCGCAGGCGACCCAGTCGACATCCGCACGACGCTCGCACCAAGCAACACTGCTCCCGCGGCGAGGAGCACCCGCAGCCCAAATCGGCGAGCAACAATCGTGCCGCACCACGCGAGGGAGACCGCGACGAGAGGTTCGACGGCCTGCCAGAAGTAGTTCTGGCTTCCGCCGTTCTGTGTAAGCAGCGCTAGCCCCACCAGTCCCGCGAGCATCGTTCCACTCATTACGCTCGAGACCAGCCACGTGCCACGTCGACCCATAGTGACCCAGAAACCCAGAATCGACGTTGCCAGCAGCACGACGAGCCCGACTGCCTCCATGGGGCGGGTCGGAGCGTCATTGCCCAGAAAACTCAGCGGCCCATACATCAGTGTTTGCGCGGATCCCGAATCGGGTAAAGTCACCAGCAAGCCCACCGCGGACGCCGCTCCAAATACTGCGAGCGTGATGAAGTCCACCAGGGATACGCGACGACGCACGACCAACACGAATCCCGCGAACAGCACCCCGCCGAGCAGAACGGGCAGTTCGGAACCCTTTGATCCCGCAGCAACGATCATCGCGAGCAACAGTGCAGCCAGCCAGCCAGGGTGAAGTGCTCGAGTCGACCGCCGCCCCAGCAGCCGAACGAGGCAGATCAGTACGACCGCGAGAAACAGGTGACCGAAATCGCGGGTGGGACTCACCGGGTAGAGGGGCAATTGCACGAACGCCGGCGGCGCGATGATGAGGCCGTGGGCGAGCGAGTAGACAACGGGTGCGATGGCCGCGACCGTGGTGCTGCGGCTCAGCTCCCACGCGAGGATCGCGATGACCGCGGGGATCAGGATCGTGAAGAGCGCAGGCCAGACCTGCAAAACGAGGTCGGCCGCGCTCACCGTCGAAGTCGACGACCAGACGCCCATCGCCGAGTGGAATGTCCAGGTGTAACTGAGCGGCGTGCCCGCGACCCATGACGCTTCAAAAGGGACGCGGCGAGCGACCTCGCCCGCAATGGCCACCTGAAAACCGAGGTCCGGATAGTGCGTCCACCATCCGCTCCAGGCGGAAGGCTGGCTCGCGAGGGTCGCACGAAGCGCCGGAAATAGAGCGACAAGACCGGCAAACGCGCCGAGCGAAACGACCGGCGGCGTGGTGGGCAAAAAAATGCCGCTGATCCGGCGGCACGTACGCGGAAGCGCCCACACCGCGAGGGCCAGCACAGACGGCACCCAGCGGACCGCGTAGAGAGCGGTGACATGCGACAGCAACCCGCCCAGCGCCCACAGACCCAGCCCGAAGACCGTACCGAGAACGACGAGATGCAACAGCGTGGGCCGCGGCAATAACACGCGAACGAGCGCCGCGCCCGGAAGTGTCGCCCCGGCCACGAGCGTGATGCCCGCGAGCGTTGCGGGTACCATTCCGATGGTCAGCGCGAGCAACCCGAAGGTCACGACCGCGAGTGACAGGTAGAGCCAGAGTGCGGCGCCGGACGAGCGACGTGAACTACCGCGGAGAGTAACTGCTGACACCGTCGATCACCCGCTCGATCTCGCCGTCGGTCATACCCGCCCACAGCGGTAGGCGCACGAGACGCGATGAGAAGTCTTCGCTGACCAGCGCGGGCTCCGGCGTACGCCCATACTTGAGCCCCGCTGCGCTCGAATCCAGGGGCACATAGTGGAAGGTCGCCACGATTCCGAGTTCGCGCAGATGCGCGATGATGGCGGTTTGGTCGGCGTGCGTGGGCATGAGCATGAAGAAGATGTGCGCAGTGTGCTCGCGGCCTTCCGGAATCGTCATGAGCGAGACATCCTGAGCGAGCGCCCAGTCGGAAAGGCCCGCGCTGTAGGAGTTCCAAATGCGGTGCCGCCAGGCCTGGATGTGGTCGAACTCGGCAAGCTGCGAGTCGAGTACGGCTGCGACGAGTTCGCTCGGGAGGAAGCTCGAACCGATATCGGTCCAGGTGTACTTGTCGACCTGGCCGCGCAGGAATCGCGAGCGGTTGGTTCCCTTCTCGCGGAGCATCTCTGCGCGACCCATCAATTCTGGGTCGTTCACGATGATCGCGCCGCCCTCGCCCGCGTGAATATTCTTGGTGTCGTGAAAACTCTGAATCGCGAGCTCTCCGATCGTGCCGAGCTGGCGCCCCTGCCAGGTACCGCCCAGCCCGTGAGCATTGTCTTCGATGAGCGCGAGCCCGTGTGCCTCGGCGATTCGCACCACTTCGGCGAGGTCCCCCGCGACTCCCCCGTAGTGCACGATCGAGATCGCCTTGGTTTCGGATGTCACATTCCGCCCGATGAGCGAAGCATCGACGTTCCCATTGACCGGCTCGATGTCGACAAACACGATGCGCGCTCCCGTGAGCGCGATGGCGTTAGCGGCCGACGGGAAAGTGAAGCTCGGCATGATCACCTCGTCGCCGGGGCCGAGATCCAGCAACAGGCTGGACAGTTCCAGCGCATGCGTGCCCGAGGTGGTCAGAAGGATGTGGTCGGCACCCGTGATCGCCTTCAACCGATTGGTGGCAGAAAGGGTAAACGGTCCATCACCGTGCACGTGGCCGAGTTCGAGAACGTCGCGCAGGTTGTCGAGTTCGCGAGCGCTGCGGTACGGGCGGCTGAAGCTGATGATGGGCTGGCTCATCGAATCTCCCCTTGCGAGTGTTCGGGATCTTCGATCCTGCCCCGCTAGCAATTCGCGGCTAGAAGGTCTCGAAGAGATTACCAGCTTCGTTGCGCCGTAGCTGACCCTTGCCCGATGGGAGCGGCCGGTAAGCTCGAGTGGCCATGTCACTTGCAGCCATTCTCTTGCCGGGTTTCGATCCGGGCTATCTCAGGATCACCGAGCACCAGGTCACACGCGAACTCGCCGCGGGACGCTCCGTCGTCGTCATCGACCTCACGCGCTACCTCGGTGGGGCCGCGGATTCATACCACCGGGCGGCCCTTCGCCTGTTCGGTATCGACTACCCCGGGCATGACCTCGGCGATCGTCTTCGCGCCCTCGGCGCCGAACTCACAGACCTGTCCGAGTTCTCGATTGTGCCGAGCGCAGCGCTGCCGGCCGACGTCGAGGAGCGACTGCAGATTTCGGTGCAGTCGGCGCTCATCACCTACTTTCGCACCGACCAGCCGAACCCGCGTCGATCGCTCGTGAAGCGGGCGCGAAAAAGTTTGTACGACGGTGGAGAGTCTGTCTACGACGCGCTGAGCGCATACCTCAGCACAGCGGTAGACGTGATCTATCTGCCGAATGGGCGCTTTCCGTTGCAGAAGATGGCGGAACTCGCCGCTCGCGACTCGGGCACGCCGGTGCTTCATTTCGAGAAGGGCGAAACCCCGAACGGAACCTACCTGAAGCCCTACGCACCCCAGGATCGCCTCGCTTCACAGGAGGACGTGGAGCCGACCCTCCACGACTTCACGCGCGAGCAGGTCGAACAGGTCGCCGACACGTGGCTTGCCCGCCGAGCACCCTCCAACGATTCGAGCAACGAGTTCTCGGCGCTTTGGGACAGCGGCCTGCCCGAGCAGCTATCGGGGGTCGATCACGACAGTAAGGTCGTCGGCTTTTTCACGTCGTCACAGGACGAGTTCGTTTTTCTCGGTCCCGAGTGGCAGTTGCACGAGTGGGATGACCAATTCGAAGCTTTCGACAAGCTGCTGACGCAATTCGAGAAGGCGGGCTATTCCGCCTACCTGCGTGTGCATCCGAACCTGGCGACGAAGGCCCAGGACTGCTTCGTTCGCGAACGAGACGGCATTCGCGACTTGCAGTCTGCGCACCCGGCTCTCACTGTGCTCTGGCACGACGACTCGGCCAATACGTACGAACTGCTTGATCACACCGACATCGTTGTGATCTGGGACTCGACAGTCGGATTGGAGGCGAGCGCGCGCGGGCTTCCGGTGATCACTGCGGCGACAAGCAGGTACGGCCTGGTGGCCGACGTGCGTGAAATCCTGTCGGCCGACGACCTCGCCGAGCGGGGAATCGAGCCGTGGCCCGTCGACGCTCACAAAGCGAAAAGGTTCATCGCCTACCTCGTTGAGCGCGACGAGCAAATGGATCCCACCTTCGAGTCGTGGCTCCCGTGGACCCCCGGTGCACAGCCGTTCGGAGCCACGATCGCCGGGGCGCTCGTCGCTGGAGGTGGCCCGTCCGCGAGCGAAGCGGTGCGATCGCTTCTGGATGTCTACCGCCATCGCAGTTTCGCATCGAACCTGCGACGCCTGCGCTCTCGCTAACCGGTCAGCGCACTCGCTCGCCGAGGCCTGTGACCTGAGCGTCGAGGCGTGCGGTGGCGTCGCCGTGTGCCGCCGCGTCGACCACGATCGCCAGGGCCGCTCGGTACGCGGCTGCCACGACATCGAAATCGGAATCGGTGTGCGCCGCGGTGACATTGTGCGAAGCGATCATCAAGACGCCGTTGCGGCTCATCTCCTGCATGAAGAGCAGCTTGATGTCGGCGATACCGGGTGCGTCAGCGTTCCAGATAGTGAAGATCCATGCCGGATGTCCCGTGAGAGTAAGCAGGTGCGCGGCGCCAGCCTTATCGATCTCGGCCTGCACCCGCTCGCGCAGAACATCACCGCGAGCCGCGATGTTGGCGATGACGTCGGTCGACTTGATGCGGTTGAGCACGACCTTCGCCGCGGTGAGTGACAGCAACTCGCCGCCAAAGGTTCCCGAGATGAACGCCGTCTCCAGCATGTCCATGAGGTCACCGCGCCCCACGATCGCGGAGAGCGGGAAGCCGTTGGCGATTCCCTTGCCGAAGGTCGAGAGGTCCGGGGTCACGCCGAAGAACTCCTGGGCACCCCCGTTCGCGATTCGGAAGCCCGTCACCATCTCATCGAACACGAGGATCGCGCCGTATTTGTCGGCGAGTTCGCGCACGGTCTGCAGATATCCCTGCGGAGGAAGCACCGTCGTCATCGGTTCGAGCATGATTGCGGCGACCGGTCGCGCCTGCAGCTCCGCTTCCATCGCGACGAGATCCCCGTAGGGCACGGCATGGATGAGAGCCCCGTATGCCCCGGGTACTCCCAGGCTGCGGGTCGGCATCGAGCCGATGAACCAGTCCTGCCAGCCGTGGTAACCGCATACCACGACGTCGTCGCGACCAGTGAAGGCGCGGGCAATGCGAATGGCCGCAGTCGTGGCGTCACTGCCGTTCTTGCCGAACCGAACCTTCTCAGCACTGGGCACCAGGTCGACGATGAGCTGCGCGACCTCTGCCTCAATCGGGTGCGACAACGAGATCGATACGCCGGACTCGAGCTGGGCGGCAACCGCCGCGTTGATCTCAGGGTCGGCGTATCCGAGGTTAACAGAAGCGAGCGCGCTCATGAGGTCGACATATTCGTTGCCGTCGACATCCCAAATGCGTCCGCCCCGCGCGGTGGTCGCGTACAGGGGAGCGAGCCCCGGCGGAAAGGTCTTACGGGACTTGCTGAATGTCTGCGCGCCGAGGGGAATGAGCTTCTCCGCTCGCTTGAGCTGCTCGAGTGACTTCGCGTATCGGTCCGTTGCCATCAGGGTGTCCCTTCGGTGACTCTTCACTCGCTCGCCAGGCCCGCGTTTCGCGCGAGGTCTGATTCGGTGCGATTCAATTCCGGATGCTCGCGCAGCAACGCCAGCACGTCCGCCTGCCCGAATCCGGGATTCTCATAATAAAGCCGTTTATAGACGGCCCGGACGAACTCGAGGTCGTCAGCGACATCCACTGTCCACCGCAGCGCCGAGTGGTCCTCGTCCTGAGTAACCGAATGGAGCGTGAATTCCTCGGGACGGCCATACAGGCCCAGGGTGACGTGCTCGCGCTCGCGCGCCGTCAGGTCGGTGGCAACGAGCCGTCGCCAGGCCGCAATATCTATCGCTTCGACGTCGAGCCCGTCCGGGTACGTGGGCGACAGGGTGTTCGAGCTGTAGTCGCGGCCACTGTCGATATGCGACTGGATGACCCGATCGATGACTTCGGGGTCGGCGAGGGGGCAATCGCCGGTCAGTCGCACCACGACGTCGGGCGAGAACTCGTCGACGATCGCGCCAAAGCGCCCCACCACGTCGTCGAGCGAACCACGGCGCACCTCGACCCCACGGCTGTGGAGCAGGTCGGCGAGCGCATCATCGGATGGATGTGACGACGTCGCGACGACAAGTCGGTCGATCAGTGCACTGTGCCTGAGCCGTTCGACCTGGCGCATAATCATGGGCTCATCGAGCAGTGCCGCGAGCACTTTGCCGGGGAGCCTCGTCGAGCTGAGTCGCGCCTGCAGGATTGCGATGATCACAGCATCAATTATCCCGCGCTAGCGATGACCGGGTTGACCGAGTGCTGTTCGGCCCTGAGCTAGGATGAAAAACGGCCAGAAGGCGCCCTGTGGCAGCACTGGCCGACCAACGAGGAGGACAACGCTCATGGACGTTCCAGAGCTCAGGACCATCACGGCCGAAGCACTCGGGAAAGACCCGAACACCGTTGCCGAGAACCCCCAGTGGGACTCGCTCGACAAGCTCGAGATCATCACGCACCTGCACGACGTGCTCGCGGACGGCGACAAAGAGATCGGCGACCTCGACAACTTCTCCGACCTCGAAAGCCTCGCGGCGCTGCTTCGCGAGCGTGGTTTCGTTGACTGACGTCTGGCTCTATTCACTGGGGACCGCGCTCGGTTCTGACGCTGTAGAAGCGTCGGCTCTCGTCGAAGAGTTCGGCCCCGTTCGCGAAGATTTTCTTGATCGAACCGGATTCAGGCGGCTCTACCGCGCCTCTTCGAAGCAGACCGGGCTCGACCTCGCCATCGAGGCGGTCGGTGACACGTCCTGGTGGGCGGATTCCGTCGACGGACTGATCTACGTGACATCCACCGGCAACCTCGTCGCACCGGGCAACGCACACCTGCTGCAGAGTTCCCTCTCGCTGACGAGCGACATGTTCGTCTTCGATGTCAACGACGCATGCACCGGTTTCGTGAAGTCGCTGCAGCTCGCGTCATCCCTAATCTCAACGGGCGTAGCCTCGACGATTCTCGTGGTGCTCTCCGACACCTACTCCAAGCTCTATGACCCGTCCAACCTGCGGGTGTCCCCCCTCTTCTCCGATGGGGCCAGCGCCGTACTCGTCAGCGGAGCGCGTATCGATGGCGTACCGGCAGCGGTGCCAACGCGCCACTGGCAGTTGCTGAGCCAGCGATTCGTCTCTGAAGGTGCCAAGTCGTCAGACCTGACGATCGTGCGGGGCGTCGAAGGCAAGCCGCTCGGCGAACTGACAATGAATGGGGCAGGTGTTCTCAACTTCGTGCTCAAGCACCTCGGATCGGTGGTGTCGACGCTTGTCGACAACGCTGGCGTGAGCGTCGCAGATGTCGACCAGTGGTACGCCCACCAGGGCTCACGCGCAGTCGTGAGCGTCGTGGAGAAGACCGTAAAGGCGGAACCCGGATCGCTCTTCCGCACCGCCGACTACGGCAACACGGTCGGAAGCTCCCTGCCTTTTCAACTGCGGGAAGACAGTGACCGCGCCGGCGACGCCGAAGTCATCGGCTTGCTCGGATTCGGTGTTGGCCTGACCATGGCGGGCATGCTCGTACGCCAGTTGCCCCGCGAGTAGCGAAGTGCCGATGAGACCGTTTTACCAGGGCGAGACGATCGATCTCGTGGTGCCGACGCTTGAGCACGCCGAGTCCAGCTCGTGGGCCGACTGGTTCAATAGCCAGCAGACGAATCGATTCACGAACCACGCGATCTTCCCCAACACCGTCGCCGACCAGCGCGACTTTCTGTTATCGCTGCGCGACAGTGGTCGTTTGGCACTTCTCGTAACCAACAAGGTCGACGGCGAGCCGATCGGCACGGTCTCACTCTCCGGCATCGATTTCCGCACCAGGATTGCGACGATCGCGATCGTCATGGACACGGAGTCGTCGGTGAAGTCGTCGACCTTCTCCTCGCTGGAGGCGATGGCGGCTCTCACCCAGCACGCCTTCGACGTGCTCGGATTGGAACGCGTGCAGGCCGGCCAGGTTTACCCGGGGCTGGCCAAGTGGACGCAGATTCTCGAGGTTCTTGGATTTCGCGCAGAGGGTTTCCGACGGGGTGCATTCATGCGCGGCCACGACGTCGCCGACGGGATCACCCTCGCCGTGCTGTACCCGCGCTTCCAGCGCCTCGTGCACCAGCGTGGCGGCACACTGTGGCCGGGATCCGCGCAGATCATCTCACTGATTCGTGCGCTTCCGGAGAAATCGTTCGCCGAAATCCTCGACGAGAGTCAACGAACTCTCGAGGCGGAGTATTTCGGCGACTAGCGAGGCCAGTGCCGCGGGTCGAGCAGCGCCTGGTCCAATGGGCACTGCCAGGCAGGGGCGATTGCTTCGTCAGCATCCCACTCGTTGGCGATCTGCTCGAATTCCTCGTGAGTAGTCGCGCCGACGACGACGCGGTCGACGACAGGATGGTCGCGCAGGTAGCGCAACACGAGTCCGAGCACCGTCGTGTGATTGCGCGCGGCGAACTGCTCGAGACCGACGAGCACGGGGGCGAGCGGCGCGAAAAACGTTGACAGGGATGCGACGGGCGCCAGCAATATCCCCTGCAGGAATGCGCTGCGCACATGAAGTTCAACGCCGCTGTCGCGCAGGCCCGCGATACGCGGGCTGTCGAGCAATCTCCTGTCGAGCATGTTTCCCGGAAACTGCAGCAGGTCGAGCGTCGGAAATCGCCTGAGTGCGAGTTCGAGGTCAGCATGGTCGTAGATGCTGACCCCGGCCCGCTCGATCGTGCCGGCGGAGCGCGCCTGGACAAGGATGTCAACGGCGCTTGCGCTTCGCGGATCGTCGAGGTCGGCGACCTTGTGGAACATCACGCCAGACAATCGGTCCACCCTGAGCGCGACCATGGAGTCGCCGAATAGATCGGCCGGGCCGACACTCTCGCCCGGCAACGGCAGGCTGAATTTGGTGACGTAGCGACCTCCCTCGGGCGCGAGCCGCCCCAGGCGCTCCTGTGAATCCCCGTAGTCAGCGGCAGTATCGAACGTGTCCACTCCCCGCGCCCTGCCCAGTCGCAAGACGCTCGTCACCGCCTCGTCATCGAGACGCCCACGGGCATTGGTGACACCGTAAGCACTGCCGAACTGGGCGGTGCCGAGAATCAACTGGGTCATGGGCGGTCCTCGAGTGTCATGCCGAGCACGAAGACATCGCCGCGCGTGCCGTCGACCTTGATGATCTCCTGCAGCTGGTGGCCCTCAATGCGAAAGCCTGCCTTCTCGAAAGCGCGCGTCGAGCCCACATTGTCGGTGTAGCTGCCGGCGACGAGCTTGCGTAAACCCAGTGAGTCAAATGCCCAACCTGACAGCGCGGCCACAGCCTCCGTCGCGATTCCCCGACCCCACGCGCTGCGCTCGCCGATGATCACACCAACGGGACCGCGAAGATGGTGCGAGTTGATGGGCCCGAGCTTGATATTGCCGAGGTGCTCCCCGGTCTCGTTGGACATGATGCCGAAGAGATAAGAGTCGGGAGACTCCCGCATCGACGTGACGAACGACGCGAGCCCTTCGAGCGAGGCGGGAGAGTAGCGCGACTCGAGGTATTGGATGACGTCGAGGTCATTCATCCATGTCAGGTAGCGATCGCCGACGTGCGAGTCGTCCAGGATTCGCAGCGTGATGCGCTCGGAGCGGATTTCGTCGGCAATCACGCGCCCAGCCTAACCGCGGCGCTCCATGGCATCGACCACTCTGCGCTTTCCTCGACCGTCGAACTGGGACGCGCATCGCGACACCATATCGCGTCGCAACGTCATGTCGGTCGCGAGCGCATCGACGGCACCCGCGAGTTCGTCGAGCGACTGTCCGAGCGTGAGATCGATTCCGAGAGCCAACCCCCGGTCCACCACCTCGCCGAGCGACTCCGACTGGTTATCGACGACACCGATGAACACCGCCGGGATGCCCAGAGTGCAGACATCCCACGCACTCGTGCCTGCTGCGGAAACAATCACGTGCGCCGAGCCGAGAAGCGACGGCAGTGCGGTGGTCGGCTCGATCACCACGGCCGAGAGCCCCGCGAGAGACTCGCGCACGCCGTCGTGCCATTTAGCCGGGGCAACGATTGTCAGTTCTATGGTTGTGGAGACCCGCCGCAAGCGAGCGGCCACCTCGACGATGGTGCCGGAAGGGTCGGTCCCGCCCATGAAAGCGGTAAGCCTCACCGGGGGTGCGACGACAGAAGGATCCGGTCGACGCTGGGCGAGAATGTCGTCCCTGACGAGGGCGTATCGCGACCCCGCAAGCATCCGGTCACCGACCTCCGGCCACGGACTCGCGTCTGACCCGAGGTTCTGTTCCAGGTAGAGGCCGGCGTCGATGCCTCGTGTGGTCCCGTCGACGATCGCGAGAAGGGCGACGCGCTGCGAGAGACTCGAGATCGAGTTGACGGGAATGCGATAGGAATCGACGATCACCCAGTCCGGATCGAGCGAAAGAAGTGCTGCAGCATCGAGCGCATCGGCCACCGCCGGCACCTGCGAATATCCCTTCCTCGCGAGGTGCTTGCTGAGCCACGGCACGGACTCGACGTTGCTGGCAAACGTCACCTCGTGGCCCCGGGATGCCACTTCCTCGGCCAGCGTGAGGCACCTCATCACGTGGCCCGAGCCCTGCGTGACGCTCGCGTCCGCCCGGAAGACAAATCTCATGGGTATCCTTGGTTACGCTCACACGCACTTTCGGCGTGCGCAAAACTCCAGCGGAGGTTCGTTTCGGCATGTCAATTCTAGAGGGTTCGTCCATACTCGTTAC
>Ga0105047_10007675_pt1 | contig 18124 bp, 9 predicted proteins | sample MAT04_FD_78384 | JGI IMG/M metagenome (GOLD analysis project Ga0105047, IMG submission 78384) | Freshwater microbial communities from Lake Fryxell liftoff mats and glacier meltwater in Antarctica - MAT-04 (megahit assembly) | ecosystem: Environmental > Aquatic > Freshwater > Ice > Liftoff...
ACGGCCCGGGCGGCCAAAGACTTTGCCGCGAGCGACAAGCTGCGCGATGAGCTGGGCGCGTTGGGATACGTGATCAAGGACGTCGCTAGCGGGCGCGTTCAGGTGTCACGCAAGGGCTGAGAGCGGGCGGAATCGACCGGCTTCTGCGGCGATTTGCGCGTTTAAATCTTTGATTCTTTGCCTTGTTGCTACTTTGGCCAACTGCGGCTTTGCCGCGGCGATCCTGCGGTAATGTGGCCATGAGACCACGGTCAAACTTGCAAGCTACTTCTTGACCGCCGGGACGGCGTCGGCATTCCGAGCCGCGGCACCACCGGCCCCCAGCGACGCGCGGTCAGCCTCGAAGGGCGCAAGGTCCACATCGGGCACGCCGGTGAGCACATCGCGCATGCCCAGCAGGCGGGCCAGCAGGCGTCGCGTGCTGGTCAGCGGCTGGGGCTGGATCACGGGGTCACTGAGCGTGCCGATGACGCTGGTGGTCAGAAGCTCGTCGCGGAAGGTCTCGATCAGGTCGCTGAGCATCGGGACGCGGCTGCGCGAGCGCGAGTTCAGGCGCAGGTCGAGGGTCAGCGAAGGGACGGCGACTGTGCCGATCCCGACGACTGCCACGCTGGGCGAGAGCAGCACCAATCGCTCGATGGTCAGCCCGGGCCCGCGCAGGAAGCCGTCGGCGGCGACATAGTCGAACCGCTCACCCACCGGCAGTTGCAAGTTTGAGAGCTGCAGCGCGCCCACGAGCGCCGGCGCGTCGAGCACTCCGCGGCCGCCAGCGATCCGCACGCTCAGGCGGCCCTCGGGGGGCGGGCCAGCGGCAGGGTCTAGCGGGCCACGCAGCGTGAGATCGGCGCGGATAAGCCCGCGAGACTCGCCGACATCGTGACGCGGCAAAGACTCATCAGGTCGCAGCGCCTCGGGGGTTGCGGGGCCCACGAACGCGTCGCTGGCCTGCTGAAGATCGGCGAGCAGCGGGGTCAGCCGTACGCCGGCGGCGCGCGCGAGCACTTGGTACTGCGCCGGCGCGCCCTCAACTTGTGAAGACGCGGCCTGCCCCTCGAAGCTGACACGCCCGCCGTAGAGCGACGCCGAGCCGGTGTCAACGCTGACCGACCACGCGGGCTCGGCATCTTGCAGCGTGGCGGCAGCGCGGAGCGAAGCCGCGGCGTCTCGGATGACTAAGCCCATGACGGCGGCATCAAGTTCAGCGACCTGAGCCTGGGCGGAGAGTCGGGTAGAGCCCGCGGCCCGCTCTAGCCACGCATCAAGCGTGAGCTGAGCCGCGGCAAGGTCAGCGCGCGAGCGTCCGTCGCCGCCGGTTGAAGAGAGGCCCGCCAGCAGCACGGTTCCGCTGGCGCTGGCTGAGAGCTGTTGCGGCGCTGCGTCGTTGGGTGAAGCAGCGGTGCTCTGGCCCGAAGGTGTTGCTGCGCCGACCGCAGGCACTTCGGGCCCCGCGCGAGATGACGCGCTGAGCAGCAAGCCCTGGGCGGAAAGACCGCCGTCGATCCGCAGGCGTGCCGCGTCGATCGCTTTGATGGCAGCGCTGGGCAGCATTGCGGCAAAGCTCTCGGGCAGACCGGCGATATCAAAGTTGAGGGCGCCGTCAAGCGACCAACCCCCGCCGGGGACGGAAGGCCCGTCGAGCTCAGGGCCGTCGGTGCGGAAGCGTCCATTCAAGGTCGCGCTCCAGCCCGGCTCGGTGATGGTGAACTGCTCGGCACCGCCGCGCGGGCCAGTGAGCACGAGCTGACCTGAAAGGGTGCTGAAGCTGTAGCGGCGGTCGTCGATAGTGAACGCGGCGGCGGCCGGCCTCAGCTTCAAGGTCACCATCGGGTCGTCGCGCCCGTCGATAGTACGGGCGGTCGCCTCGGCGTCGAACTCGCCGGTGGGGGCAAGGCGAGCGACCATGGCCACGGCCTGCGGCGACGCGAAGCGGCGCGTCAGCTCGCGGACCAGCGGGCTGTCGACCTGCATCTGGCGCAGCTCTGCGGTCAGAGGCTGCTCGATGACGAAGCGACGGGTTGCGCCGGGCCCTGACGCTGGCCCCGCCGAACTTTGCGCCCCGAGCGTCAGCGCCACCGCGCCGTCGAGCTCGATGGCGCCGATCTCAAGATCGCCCACGGCCAGCTCGGTCCGCAGCTCGTCCAATCGCACACGCAACGGGGCTGCGGGCCCCGGTGCGCCCGCGGCGGGCAGCAGCGTGCTGATGGCGATTGCGCCCTCGGTGGTCCGAAGGTCAACGCGCTGGCCCTCGAGCAGTAGGCCCAGGTTTCGCGCGTTAAAGACCTTGGCGCTCAGCGCCCGTTGCTCGGTGATCGCCGCTGCGCCTGCTGGGAACGTCTGCTCAAGCTGAAGGTCAACATCGATGCGGCCACGCGGCAGCAGCGTTTGCCGCGCGTCAGCCGCCGAGGTCGCGGCATCGAGCGAGAGCGGCGCCAGCAGGCTCTCAAATTGCAGCGCGAGGTCGACGTTTCGCCCCGAGACACTCAGCCGGTTTGACGCGTCGGCACCCTGAGCGGGAACATCACCACCCGCGGGCGCTTGACCGCCAACTGGAACCGGCGGCTTCAGCAGCCACGCGCCCGAGGCCTCGATGATCGTCGGCACCGGTGGGAACGCGTCGGCGTCGCTCGCCTCGGCCGGGTCCAGCAAAAGGCGTACGCCGTCAAGTTCAATGCGTTGTTCATCGGCCCGCACGACCCCGCGGACATCGCGGACCAGCAGCGGACGCCCGCTCGCCTCGCCGCCAACCACACCTGTGAGCACGGCCAGCGGCGGGGGACGCAGCGAGAGCCCGTTGAGCGTGATGGTTGCGCCGGCCGTTGTGCCCGCACCCGGCGGGGTCGAGACATCGATGTTCGCGTCAACATCGCCCACGACGTTGAGGCTTGTCAGCACCCGTTTCACGCGCGCGGCGGTGGTCTCGGCGGGCTGGTCGCCAGATTGAACGCTGGCTTGAACATCGGGTTGACTGTTGGGCTGGGTGTTGGGCTGGGTCGAGACAACTTCCGCCTCGGCGTCGGGCAACTTGGCAACTGTCGCAGCGTCGGGTATCGCGCCGATCAGCAGCGCATCGATGGGCACGCCGGTGGCGCGGACGGCGACGTTGGGCTCATAGGCCCACTCACCCCCGGGGGTCCGCTTGATGTCGACGCGCGCGTCGATGTCGGTGCTGCCGCCGGTCACGCCACGTAGCCCGCGCCCAAAGAGCACGGCAAAGTCGTCGGTGATGCGAAGTGTCAGCGCCGTCGCGTTGATCGGGTACGCGAAGAGCTTGGTCAGGATCGCGGCCTGTTTGAAGCGGACGCGGATGTCCGAACGCGTGTCGCTGTCGAAGCCAAAGTCGCTGCGCACGTGCACGCTTAGTGAGTCGAGCGTTCCGCCAAAGTCGTACACGGGCACTTCGAGTGCCGCGAGCAACGCGCGCTCCTCTGAGGCGCGGGCCGGGTCGTCCGCCGCCGCGGGCCCTTGGCGCAGGGCATCAAGCTGAGCCGCAAGCTCGGCCTTGCGGGCGCTGGAGATCACGCGCCCGGTCGCCAGCAGGCGGTCGTACGCGGGCCGGCTGAAGATCCAGTCGGCCAGCTCCTTGCCCTTGCTGGCGGCGATGGCTTTCGCGAGCACATCGTCCAGCGGCAAGTCGGTCACGGTCACGTCGATGTTGATCCGCGCGTTCATCGTCGGCGGCGAGACGCTGCCTTCAGCCACCACGCGCGCGCCGGTGGGCCCTACGCCGCGCACGCCCAGGATGCTGACCTGGTCGTCGTCAAAGGTGACGGTGCCCGAGAGGTTCTGCAGCGGGTAGGGGAACTTGGCGAATGCCGCCGTCCCGTTGCGCAGGATCAGCGTCCCGCGGATGCTCGTCTCGCCCGGCACGAGCGCGCCGGGGTTGGCGGGGTCGCCCTCGGGGGCGGCGCGGTTCAGCTCGATCCGCGCATCAACCAGCGCTGTAGGCCCGCTGAAGCGGTCGAAGTTCATGCGGACCGCGTCAGGCGTAAACCACAAGATACGCGGGTCTTTCTCGAGCTTGAACTGCTCGGCGGTGATCACCGCGCGGTAGCCGGCGCTCAGCCCAAGCCCTTGGGTAGAGAGTCGCACGCGGGCCGGCAAATCCTCTAGCGAGCCGGAGAGGTCGGCCTCAAGCCCCGCGCCCGGCCCGCCGGTGGTCAGCGAGAGCGTGCCGCTGACGGCGTCCATCCGCGGGTTGCGCTCGCCCACCACGTCGGTGCGACCGGCCGCGACTGGCACGCGCAGGGCCACATCGCTCAGCCGCAAACGCGTGGTCAGCCCGCTCACGCGGTCGTACCGCAGCTCGGTCTGCTCGATCCTCCCGCGCAGTGCCAAGCGCTCCCACAGCTCACGCGCAACACTCGGCACGCGCGACGGGGCCCAGCGCGAGAGCTCAACGCTGCTGACACGGACCACACCGCGTCCAAGGGTGAAGTCAATCCGCCCGTCAAGATCAATCGGCGCGGCCTGACCCGCCTGATCCATTGAGCCCAGGTCATCGGCCCGCAGCCGCACCCAGTACGCCGTCTGGCCCGCCAGCGGTGAGACCCAGCCTTTGGCGGCCAGCTCAGTCAGCAGCGTGAAGCGGCCCTGATCGTGCTCACCTATCGCGACGCGTCCACGCTCAACCTCAAGCCGTGGCACGCGCGAGAGCATGCCGCCGCCGCCGCCTTCACCGGCGCCGGGCGTGAGCTGGGCGAGGTTCAGCGCGTTGGTCTTGGCGTCAACACTCAGGCGCAGCAGCGGCTCGATCACTCGGACCTCGGTCGGCACCACCACGCCCGCGGCCCACGCTGACCAGTCAAGGTTCACCACCACTGAGCGTGCGCTGAACACCTCGCCGGCCTCGCCCGCGACGCCCGGCGCATCGAGTTTTGGGCGATCAATGACCAGCCGACCATCAAGCGTGAGTTTGACCCACGCGCTGGAGAAGTGCCCGCCCGTGGCCCGCGAAGCCTCGCGCCCGAGCAGCCAGCGCGGGACCGGCCCCTGCGTCAGGATCACTGCCGCGACGGGCACCAGACACAGCAGCACGAATCCGACGCGGACCACCCGCCGGAAGCGACGGAACAGCCGACCGGGGCGCTTGAGCGCCGCGCGGACCTGCTGGCGGGCCTCGGCTTGGGTTTGGGGGATCTCCACGCGACGCACGGAGTGTATCGGGTGCGCGGGCGCGGGCGCTAGGCGTAGACCTCCATCAGAACCCGGCGCGTAGGCCTGATCTGGCGGTGGATCATCGCCCGCTGCCAATTGTCAACATCCCCGGCGACCTCGGCGTCTACTCGCAGATACTGCTCGCGGACCTGCTCTGGCAGCGCGCGGGCCATGTGCTGAAAGATTCCCAGTTCCATCCCGGCGATCCCGCAGATGTAGACCAGCCCGCGCGGGCTCGCCAGCAACGGGCCCAGCACACCCTCGTGCGTGCGCAGGCGGTCTTGCACATATGCACGTTGCGCGCCCTCGCGCGAGACGGCCGTGATGTACGCAAAGTTTGGATGCTTGGCGGCGAGCTCTTCCAGCCACTTGTGGTAGAGCAGGTCGGTCGCGTACGCCGCGCCGAGCACCAAAACGACCTTGCTGGTGCAGCCGGCTTCGAGCAGATCGATGAGCATCCCGCGGAAGGGCGCAACGCCCGTGCCGGTGGCGAAGAAGACGTAGTCGTGCGCGGCCACGTCTTGCGGCAGGACGAACTTCTTGCCCGAGGGGCCCGTGACCAGCACCTTGTCACCCGGCGCACGGTCGCACAGGTAGTTGCTGGCCACGCCCAGAAAGAGCCCGGGGTGCACGAGGTGCTCGTCGATCATGCGCTTGACCGTCACGCTGTGCACGTGCCCGTGACCATCTTCCCCGCGCGTGGGAGAGGCCAGTGAGTACAGCCGCAGCTTGTGCGGGCGGCCCTGCGCGTCTAGCCCCGGCGGGATCACCCCCAGCGACTGCCCGGGGATGCACGCGCCCGCGAGGGCCGTGCCCGTAAGGTCAAGGGCGATGTGCCTTGTGAACCCCGCGCTCTTTCGGCCCGCGGCCGTACACAGCTCGTTGCTGACCACCGTGGCCGTCACCGGCTCGGCGGGCCTGACCACGTGCATCTGGGCCGAACGCATCAGGATGTGTGGGCTGCTGTCGGTCATGTTTGCCCAGCGTAGGGCCCAGAGTTTGGGGCGAGCGTTGAGGCTCGCAAGAGAGGCGTTCGCGTGCTTGCGTGCTCAGGTCTCAAAGCTCACGCGCCCGTGCTTCTCAGCGCGGCTGATCAGGTCACTGGCCCACATACCCGCGAGCACGAACTCAACGCAGCTCGCCCGCACCGCCGGATCAGTCGCGGCGTTGGCCTCGAGGGCCTTGTCCCAGACCTTCGGCACGCGCGAAACGATCTTCTCGTACGCCGCGCTCGGAACCATGTCGCCAACCTCAAGCCGCACGCCCTTGGCAAAGACCCCGGCGATCTCGTCGAGCCCGTGCCGCGTGACGTACTCGCCAAAGACGCGTTTGATCGCCTCGGCCATGATCGCGTCGAGTGCCTGACCCTCACTGAGCTGGTGGCTGCTGAGCAGGTCAAGCTCGAGCTTGCCGGTGCTGCTGGCGCGTGCGTGGGCCAGGTCGCTGATGCGCGGGACACTCGGCCGCTCACCCAGCAGCACCCCGCGCCGTCGGGCGCTCGCCAGCATCGTCCGGTAGTTGCTGATGCTGAACCGCGCCGAGACGCCCGAGGCGTGGTCAACATACTTGCTGACCCGCGCGACTGTCGCCATCTCCTCGATGATCTCTTTCATGAAGCGCGGGACAATAAGCGGATATGCCCCGCCAAGGTCCATCCCGTCGGCCTTGGCGCCGCCGCTGGCGGGCGTGAGCGCTTCCTGCTCCATGATCGAGATGCCCATGTCGCGCTGCCGCGGGTAGTGCGTCTGGATCGTGCTGCCGATGCGGTCTTTGAGCTGCGGGATGACCTTGCCCGAGCGGTTGTACGTCGTCGGGTTTGCGCTAAAGAGCACCAGCACGTCCACGTCAAACCGCACCGGAAGCCCGCGCACCTGCACGTCGCGCTCTTCAAGGATGTTGAACAGCCCGACCTGCACCAGGTCGTCAAGGTCGGGCAGCTCGTTGATCGCGAAGATGCCCCGGTGCAGCCGCGGCACCAGCCCGAAGGCGATCGACTCCTCGGCGCTCATGCTCACCCCGCTCATCAGCCGCGCGGGGTCGATCTCGCCGATCACATCGGCAAACTTCGTCCCCGGCGCGAGCCGCTCGGCGTAGCGATCAGCCCGGGCCCACCAGGCGATCGGCGTCGCGTCGCCGTGCTGTGCCACGAAGGCCCGCCCACGCTGCGTGATCGGGCGCGTCGGGTCCTCGTGGATCGGCGAGCCGCCAACAGTGCTCATGTCCACGTACGGCAGCCACTGATCGAGGAACCGGCCCAGCATCCGCATCAAGCGGCTCTTTCCTTGGCCCTTCTCACCCAAGAACAGCATGTCGTGCCCGGCCAGCACGGCGTTGACAATCGCCGGGATCACCGTGTCGTCGTAGCCCATCACCCCAGGAAAGAGCGCCTCGACCTGGCCGGATGAGCGCTGCAGCGCCTGCCGCTCAAGGGCCTTGATCAGATTCTCACGCAGCTCGTTCTTGACGCTCCGCGAGACCCACCCGCTAACGCGGAGCGCCCCAAGCGTGCGGGGCAGCCCATCGGATGAAGCATCGGTCATGTTGGTTGCTTTCGGTCGTGAGGCCGGACCGCACGTGGACGTCCGGAAGGAACGCGCTGCAAAGGGTGGGAGGCGATCATACGTCAGCAGTGCCCGGCCGACGCCCACTACAACGCGCAACGTTCATTGATCGCTCGGGACGCCGTCGCGTCTGCGCTTGCGCCGCGAGGCCCGCGCCCGCCACGCCTTGGTCACTGGTCGCCAAACCCTCGCCATCACCCCACGTCGCGACGCTCAAACAGCATTACCGCCAGGCTCAAAAACACCGTCAACTGGCTCAGCGAATAGAGCAAAATCAGCCCGATATGGCCCACCGGCACCGGCTGATTCTGCGTCACCGCGTCCAGCAACCAAAAGAACTGCAGGTTCGGCACCACGCCCCAGGCCACCAGGGCCGCCACGTTCACCTTTGTCGGCGTCAGGAAGATGTAGTCACCCGGGCGTGGCGGGCGGGCCACCTCCAGCGCCGTGCCGCCAACAGTCAACACCTGCAGCTCACGCTCTTTCACGTCCGTGATCACCAGCGCCGGGGGCACGCCCTGAACCATCATCTCATCGCGCCCTGACATCCCGCCGGTCCACGGCGTGTAGTCGGGCACCGGGCGGTCCACGCCGTTGGGCGAGGCGGCAAAGTAGAACGCGTCACCGGGCTTGGGCACGCGCGTAAACGCGCTCTCGCCAGCGATGATCCAGCGATCGCCAGGGTTGCGCATCGTGGCAAACCGCAGGTTGTTGTCGAACGGCCGCGCCGTGGCAACCTGCCCGACCGGCTCATTGACAAACGCCCGCGACCCGATCAGCCCCGACGACAGCAGCCCGAGCACAAAGACGCCAAAGCAGACCATGATCGTCATGACTTGGCCCAAGCGCGTGCTGGCCGCCACCGCGATGCTCGTGAGCACCGGCACGCTCAGCAGCAAGGCAAACGCAGCCACCACCACCTGCCACTTCACGCCCCCGCCAAAGCCCTGCCACTCCCAGTCCCGCTTGAAGCAGATCGCCAGCAGGTAGCCCAGCAGCGTCAGCGGCAGCGCCGCCAGCGTGCTGACCTGCGGGAAGCTCCACCCATAAAAGAACGAGCCCCACACCCCCGTGGCCAGCGCCAGGCCCACGGCACTCAGGCCCATCACCACCACGGGCATGTGCAGCTTGTCGCTGGCGTTCATCAGCACCCCGTGCTGGATCGCCAGCAGCAGGAATAGCAGCATCGTGCCCACCGCCGCCAGCACCGCGCCCGTCACGCCCATCCACTTGCCCACCACCAGCGTCCAGCGCGGGACGGGCTTGGAAACGATCGTCAGCACCGTCTTGTTCTCGATCTCGCGCGACACCGCGCTGGTGGCGATGAACGCCGCCATCAGCACCCCGAGCGCAAAGACCGTCGCCAGCCCAAGGTCCAGCAGCAGCTTGTCGTCGCCGCTGACCTCGCCGGTCTCGGTATACCCAAGCGTGAAGCCCGCGCCGGCAGTGGTGATCACCATCACCACACCGCAGATCGCCACCAGCACAAAGAAGACCGGCTGGCGCACGCACTCAAGGAAGGTCGTCCGCGCGATGGGGAATGTCAGTGTGAACATGCGAGCCGGAGGGTACGCCCCCACTGCCTCCTGCAACCAAACACCAGGTCAACCGCCGCCGACCAGCCGACACCTACGCTGCACTGTTCGCGCTAGTTCGCCCCGCCCCACGACCCACCCCGACCTTACCCTGGCCCAACAACCATGCTCGATCTGTCACCACACAGCCACCCGAGCGTCTACCTGACGCCCGATGTGCCCGGCATCGGCGGGCTCATCAAGCAACGCCCCGATGACTTCCTGGTCGAGGAAGTCCCCCTCTACCAGCCCTGCGGTACCGGCGAGCACATCTACCTCTTCGTCCAAAAACGAGGCCTCAGCACCCAGCAGCTCGTCGCCATCCTCGCACGCCACTTCCGCGTCCGCGAGTCTGACGTCGGCTACGCCGGGCTCAAAGACAAACAGGCCATCACTCGCCAGGTCATGTCCGTGCACACGCCGGGCAAGGTGCCCGAAGACTTCCCGCAGATCCGCGACGACCGCGTTGCCGTGCTCTGGTCAGACCTGCACACCAACAAGCTCCGGCGCGGGCACCTGCACGGGAACCGCTTCTCGATCCGCGTCCGCGGCGTGCCGCTGCGCGCCGTCTTTGACGCCAAGCGCGTGCTCGAATGCCTCGACGCCGTCGGCGTGCCCAACCGCCTCGGCGAGCAGCGCTTTGGCGCACTGCAGAACAACCACCTCATCGGCCGCGCACTGATCCTGGGTGACCATCAGGCCGCCCTTGACCTGCTGCTGGGCCCAGGCTCGCAGGCCTGCCTCAGCGAGGCCAACACCCGCGCACGCGAGCTCTACGCCGCCAAGCAGTACACCGAGGCTATCGCCTTCTACGGCCGCGGCTCCATGCCCGAGCGCCGCGCGCTGGCCGCCCTGGCCCGCGGTGCCAACCCGCGCCGCGCCTGCGACCAGCTCCGCGGGCTCTCGATGGGCTTCTTCCTCTCCTCGTTCCAGTCCGCCGTCTTCAACGCCGTGCTTGATCGCCGCCTGCGCGACGGCAAGCTTGGCACGCTGATTGAGGGCGACCTCGCCTGGCGCCACGAGCAAGGCGCGGGCGCAGGCGCGGTGTTCAAGGTTGACGCCCCGACGCTTGCGAGCGCTGAGACCGCCGAGCGCCTCGCCGCCAAGGCCATCAGCCCCAGCGGCCCGATGTGGGGCAGCGAGATGCTCCGCGCGACCGGCGAAACTGACCGAACAGAGCTTGAAGCACTCGCCGCCATGGGCGTCACGCCCGAGCACCTTGGCCCCGCCCACGCGCAGCTCGGCGATGAACTGCGCGGCGAGCGCCGCCCCCTGCGAGTGCCGCTGATGTACGCAGAAGTTGACGCCGGCGGCGACGAGCACGGGTCGTACGTCCGCTGCGGGTTTGAGCTGCCGCCGGGCGCTTTCGCCACCGTGGTAATGGACGAGGTCATGAAGGTTCACGCCCCATTCACGCCCGACTCGCCCGACACGTCCGACACGCCCGACACGCCCGACACGAGCGAAAGCCCTGACGCGCCGCCAAACAGCGCCGAGCGCGAGCCCAAAGGCGGCCGCGAGCCCAAAGACGACGAGGCTCACCCCTAACGGTCCTGATCACACACCCCCAACGCTCGAGCACATCCCCGCGCCCACGCCCGCGCTCACCCCCGCGCTTACCCCCGCGACCACGCCCGCGTAAGCGCCCACCCCCACGCCCGCGCACATGCTCGCGCCCGCCGACAAACATGCCAGTAACCCCGCCACCCCCACCACCACGCGTGCCACCACTCATGGTGATCTTCGATCTCGGCGGCGTGGTCGTCCGCATCTGCCGCACTTGGCCCGAGGCCTGCGCCACCGCCGGCATCCCTTACCGCCACGTCGATACCACGCCCGACGGCATCGCACGCCGCAAGTCGATCGTCCATCTTTATGAAACCGCGCAGATCACCTGCGAGCAGTACTTTGACCGCCTCGCCGCGACTATGAACGGGCACTACAACCCCGCCGAGGTCCGCGCCCTGCATGACGCCTGGATCACCAGCGAGTACCACGGGCTCAGCGACATCATCGATCACCTCCACGCCCAGCACATCCCCACCGGCGTGCTTTCAAACACCAACCACCACCACTGGCAGCAGATGACCACCGGGCCCCACGGGCGCGCCAAGTTCCCCACCCCCCAGCGCGTGCGGTACCTGCACGCCAGCCACCTGCTGGGCCTGGCCAAGCCCGACCGCGCAATCTACCACCGCTTCGCGCAGCTGGTCTGTCCCGCTGAAGGCCTCACACCCGCCGACCTGCTCTTCTTTGACGACCTGCAAGGCAACGTTGACGCCGCCAAAGGCGCCGGCTGGCAGGCCCACCTCATAGACCACACCGCCGACCCCGCCGCACAGGTTCGCACGCACCTAGACACGCTGGGCGTGAGGGTTTAGCGCTCAGGGCGCTTTGCAGAGCGCGCGGCTCACAATGCGCAGTGCTCGCGCGCTTGAGGCCTCAATACACGCCTCACTTCTGAAAGATCGGAAGGTACCGCTTGGGCATCTGCAGCACGATCAGCGCCATCGCCGTCCCGTACGCCGTGCCCACGCCCTGGTCGGGCCACTCGCCGGTTTCCATGCGTTGCCGCGTCAGCAGCTCGGCCCGCGCCGCGGGCCACCACTTTGCCCAGGGCTCGCTGCCCGCGAGGTACATCGTCTGGGCCGTGTAATACATGCCATACCAATAGTGCGCCTCTTGCCGGGGCGTGCCGGGCGTGGCCGTCGCCTCAAGGTACCGCATCCCCTGCTGCACCGCCGGGTCATCATAAACGCCCGCATAAAACAGGCTCGCAACCCCCGCCGCAGACCGCGGCCACGCGCTCGCGCCCCCGCCACGCATGTACATGAAACCGCCGTCAACGTTCTGGCAGTCACGCACATACTGCACGGCCTTGTCGATCACGTCCTTGCTCACCTCAAGCCCCGCGTTCCGCGCGCTCCGCAACGCCATGATCTGGCAGATCGTCACGCTCACGTCCGCGTCAAACGGCACCGGGTTGTACCGCCAGCCACCCTCGGCGTTCTGCGTCCGCTCAATCAGCCGCACAGACTTCACCAGCGCCTCGTGTACGCGGTCGCTCGTCCGCGTGTCGGCCCCACCCGCGGTCATCCCATAAACCTCGCCCAAAAACAGCGCCGCGAAACCGTGCCCGTACATCGGCCCGTTGGTCGCGTCACTGGCCAGCAGCCCGGTCTCGGTAGAGCTGGCGAGCACAAACTCGAGCCCGCGCGCCACGTTCTCGCCATAACGCCCGCGCCCGGGCACGTGACCATCGGCCATGAAGGCCAGGCACGCCACGCTCGTTACCGCTACGTTTCGCGCGAACCGCCCGGTCCCAAAGCTGCCGTCGGGGTTCTGCATCCCCGCAAGTACCGAGAGCCCGCGCGTCACCGCGGCGTCAAGCTCAGGGGTCATCTCGCCCGCGAGCGAGACGTTCTCCGCCGTGCGGCTGGGCACCTTGCCGACCTCGAGCGCCGCTGGCTGCGCTACCGGAAGCGCCGCCGCGCCAGCCAGTTCAACCTCAGGCACTTCAACAGCGCCGAGCACGGCCCCGCCCGACTCGACCTCAGCCAGCGCGGGCGCGCACAGCACTGCGGCCAAAGCCGCGCTCAGCAGCCCACTGGGCACAGCGCATGCGACCGCCTGCCGGGCCGCGACCAGAAACGCACTGATCATGTTTTGCTGACCCGACAAGCCGCTCACTCCGCGTGCTCGCCAAGGCGTTTGTAATACTCTTCCGTCAGCCGCTGATACTCACGGCTGAACCGGTCACCCGCGCCCTGCACCAGGCTGCTGCGGACGCGATCGGGCAGGTTGCCCCACGCCGCGCGCGCAGACTCAAGCGCCGGGCGAAGCTCGGCCTTACGAACCGCCGGAAGCTCCGCGCCCTTCTGCTCGCGGCCCGATTGCCCCTGCTCCTGCTGGCTGGCCTGCGCCTGCTGCGGCTGACTCTGCTGCTCCTGCTCGCTCTTGCTCTCGCCCTCTTGGCAAGGCTTGTCGCACTGGCTCTTGTTCTTCTTGGCCTTGGCGATGAGCTGGTCGAGCTTGCGGATCGCTTCCTCTTGCAGCCGCTGCGTCGAGGCGCTCGTGTCACCCGTCAGTGCGCCGCTGGCCTCTAGCCGCGTTGCCGACTGGTTCATCAGCGCTACGGCCTGCTTGAACTCGTCATCCTCAGGCGCGTCCTGCTCCAGTAAACGGTCGAGTCGCTGACGGATCACATCGCTCACCACGCGATCGTTGCTCGACGCCGCGCCGCCAGCGGTCGGCACGCCCAACAACGCGTCTAGCGTCGCCAGCGGTACCGGCGGAAGCACCGACGCCAGCTTGTCATCAGCGCGAGCCACGGTGGTCAGTGCCAGCACCGCCGCCACGCCAAGCGCCGCGCCAGCGAGCAACACCAACGAGCGCCTCCTCTCATGCTGTCCTGGATCATTCGCGACAACCGCGACCTGCGCGCTGCCGCGCGAGCGAGGCCGCCGAAGATCGCTACGCACACTCGCCCGGTCGGTCACGGCTCGCATCGCTCAGACCCTCCGCCGCCCGCCGCCCGACGAACATGCGTCAAGGAAGCGAGCACACCAGACTGTACGGACTATCGGCGCGCCCGGATCGCCCCGCCCCGCGCCAAATCACGACACCGCGCAGGTGCTGGCCGTCTGCAACGCCCCTACTCCCGACGTTTCTGCGCAGAAGACTCAATCTGCAACAACCCTGGCCCGATGCCTTACTCCAGTGGTCGCCACCCTACTCGCGCTGCACCGGCGGTCGGGGCGTTCCCGGACCACCGCTTCCCGGGCCAATCGTGCCCGGAACCGTCACGCCCGGCGACTGCCCGCCCTGCTCTTGCAGAGCCTTGAGCAGTTCCTCGCCCTGCTTGGCGACCTGCGCCTGCAGCTCACGCGCCTCCGACGCGAGCTGCTCGATTAAGAGCTTCTCGGTCCCCGGCGCGTCGGCCTGGCGCGTCAGCTCAAGAGCCTCTTCCTGCATGGACCGCAGCAGTTTGAGCTGCGCGATCGGCGGGATCAGCGGCGGGCTGCCCTGGCCGCCACCACCGCCGCCGCCGCCACCACCTTCGGGCTCACGGAACTGCTCGTCTTGCTGCTGATCCTCGCCCAGGGCCGCGACCAGCTGGCGCAGCACGCGCTCGATGCTCAGCTGCCGCTGCGGGAGGCCCTGCGGGATCGTGGCCTCGCGCAGCGCGTCAACAACCTGCCGGCCCGCGCTGGCTACGCGCTGGTGCGCAAGGCTGAAGACCTGCGCGTCGGCAAGCTCCTTGTTCTCCTCGCGCATCTTGGCGATGCGAGCCAGCAACTCTTCTTGACGCTCGGCCAGCACACGCGCCGTGTTGCGAGACCGCCGGTCAAGCTGCTGGCCCGCCAGCGGCGCGGCCTCAGCCCGCAGTGCGCCCTGATCGACCAGCGCCTGCTCGTAGCTGCGCGACAGCTCGGCCCGCTGCCGGGCTTGCTGCCGCTGGGCGGCCTGTGCGTCGGCCTGCTGCGCCTGGGCCCGCGCTTCACGCAGCTTGATAAGCGAGGCCTCTTGGCTCAGCAGCGCCGTCGCCGCGTCTGCCAGCTCACCACGCAGCGCGGTGACTGCGACCATCTGCTGATCTCGCGCGGCCTCAAGGGGCGCAACCACGGGCCGCGCACTGCGACCCGCGTCGCGGGCCTGCTGGGTCGCCGCGATCGTCCCCGCGTGCAATCGCACCATCGGCCCATCAATCCCGGCGAACGGCCCCGCGGGCATCGCGCGCTTCAGACCCGCCGTTGCCCGCTCCTGCTGACCAATCAGCGCGTCGATCGCCTCAATCAGCGACGCGATGACCCGGCGCAGCACCGCATCGCGCGCCTTGGCCTGGTCTTGCAGCGGGCTGAGCGCGCGCTGCAGCGCCTGCTCGGCCTTCGCCTGCGCCTGCTGGGCCGACTGCTGCTGGTTCTGGCGGGCGCTGCGTGCGGCCTGCTGCATCTGGTCGCTCGCGCCGCCCTGACGCCCTTGCCGCGCCGCCTCGCGCAGCGCGTCGGCAGACGCCGGATCGGTCTTCTGCGCTTGTTCGGCGCGCTGATCCAGTTTGCGGACCGCCTCGTCGGTCCTTCTGGCAAGCTGCTCTTGCCGATCGGCCAGCTCGCGCACCTCGCGCTGCGTCGCTTCAGGAAGCTGCTCGGGCGTCTTGCCCGCGTGGGCCTCGCCAATCGCGGCAGACTGCGCCCGCAGCTCACGCTGCTCGGCGATCAACCGCTCGATGCTCTTGCGTGCCGCCCACGTGTCTTGCCCACGGTCGAGCGCCTCGGCGGCTTGCTCAAGCGCCGCCTGGGCTTGTTCTTGCTGAGCGCCTGCCTCACGGCGCGCGGCATCTGCCCCCGCCTGATCGCCGGCGGCCCGCTCCCGCTGCTGGGTCTGGGCCGACGCGCCCGCCTGAGCCGCATTGCGCTGGGCCTGCGTAAGCCCCGCGCGGGCATCACGCACGACCCCCGCCATCTCTTCATCGCTCAACGCGTTGTCGCCCAGGGCCTGACGCACGCGCGCCAAAGCCTGCTCGGCCCGGCCGATCTGCTCGGCAAGCTCGGGCTGCTCGCGAGCGGCACGGGCCGGGTCAGCGCCGCGGGCCGAGAGGTCTTTAAGCTCGGCCTGGCGCTCGGCCAGGCGCTGAACCTGCCGGCGCACGCCAGAGAGCTCGCCCCAGAGCTGCTCAAGAAGCTGGTCGGCCGAGATGATCCGCACCTTGCGCAGCGGCGACCGCACGGCCTCGTGCTCGCGCCCGTCAAGGCTGAAGGTGTCCTTGGCCAGCACGCTGATCCAAACCTCTTGCCCGGGCTTGACCGACAGCTCTGAGAGCTTCAGGCGCGACTCAAGCCGCGCCGTCGCGCCGCCACTCGCGCCGCCACTTGCTCCACCACTGGCACCCGCGGCTCCGCTAATAGTTACGCCGGCCTCGGGCCCCGCGCCCTCGACGCGCGACAGCGCGCGGTCCTCACCCACAGGCTCAACCAGGCCTGAGGAAGAATCACCTTGCGCCTGAGCAACCTGCACACGAAGCTCGGTCCATGCCAAAGCCACATCGTCGCTGGCCTGGCCCGCGAGCGCGAGTTCTGCACCGGGCAACGCCTGCGTGTCGAGCGCTGGCTCGGTCACGACCGCCTCGGGCGGCTTGTCCGCACGCAGCTCCAGCACGAACACCCCGGGATTGGTCGGCTCAAGCCCGTGCTCATCACGCGGCATCGCGCGGACCCGCACCGTCCCGGCGTGTCGCCAGCGCAGCGTCGCGTGCGGGCCCGCTGGCACCTCGCTGAGCTTCAGGTCAAGGCCCGAGTTGGCGTCCCTGCGCAGCAACGCAACGTCAGGCCCAAATCGTGTCCGAAGTTCAGCTTCGGGGACGTTCAATGCGGTGCTCGTGGACGCAGCGCTGGTGGGCGCGCCGCTGAGCCAGGCCGAGGGCACGGGCTTGTTGAACGTCAATTCAAGGCTCACCATCGAGCCCGGCAGGATCCCGCTGACCAGCGCACGTTCATCGTCACCGGGGCCCGCATCAACCGACCGCGCGCCAAGGCCCGGCGCGTAGGCCGGGGGCTCGACAATTACGCGCGCGCCTACGACCACCGGCGGCGGGATGATCGCGATCCGCACCGGCTCGGTCCGGTCGCGCCGCCCGCTAAACCAGTACTCAAGCTCGATGCGACCAGCGAGTGACGCCGCGCGCGAGACCCCGTCGTCAGAGAGCTCAGCCGCCAGAGTCGCCGGCTCGATCAGCCGCTCAAACAGCGGGCCCGACGGCTCGCGCAGCGTGTCGAGCTCATCACGCGGCGGCACGTCCACGCTCTTGCCCTGATAGCTTGCGCCAAGCGACCGCTCGGGCCCGGCCCGGCCGTCACGCAGCACGCGCCAGTGCGCCACGACCTGCGCGGCGCTTACGCCAGGGCCAACACCAAGGGGGCCGCCTGCGCCTGCGCCCTTGACCATCGCCACGCGCAGCGCCAGGGCTTGGCCCAGCGCGTGCACGCGCACGCCGGTGATGTCGCGCAGGTCTTCTGTCTTGGGCCACGAGGCGCTGCTGATTGGTAGCAGCGCCCGCTCAAGCCCAATGAGCGTGAGCGTCGGGCGCGTCAGCAGCACCACCAGCGAGACCAGCACCAGCAGCGCCAGCACGCACAGGCTCGCCGCGGCCTGGCGAACGTTCACCACGCTGCGCAGCGGTAGGCGCTCAAGCAGCCGTCCCGCACGCTCGATCACCGGCGCGGCCAGCGCTTGTTCCAACCCCGTCGCCGAGCCCCGCAGCCCGATCCCGCTCGCCAGCACGCCCGCCAGCCCGGCCCGCTGGCCAGCCTCGGTCCGCTCTACGCGCAGCGCGAGCTGCTCAGGCGATGGGCGGAACCGCAGCGCCGGCAGCAGCCACTTGCGAGCGTAGATCACCCCACCACCAACAAACATCATCAGCGCCACCGCGCGGGCCCACCAAGGCAGCCATAGCGCATAGTCGACCGCGATGACCGTCGCCAGCGCGACCAGCCCGCCGGCCAGGAACCACGCTAGCCGCTGCACAGTGACGACCAAGCGAATCAAGCCCGCGAGCCGCTCAAGACGCGCCAACGCTCGGGCACCACCTGCTGCGCCCGCGGCCTCGCACCGCGCCGGCGCTCCGGGCGATTGAACCGCTGCGATCTGCTTAGGCGTCGTCTCATCCATGTGCTGCTCGCAACCCGCGCTCTGCGCCGAACTTGGACGCGGGCACTCGCGCCCGCACCTACCAAACCCACGGGGCATCAACAGTATCGGTACCCGCGGCCCGGCTGTTCGCCCCTTGTACTCAACAACCCCGCGACGTGGACCAGCAACCTCCCACCGCAAGGCCCCCCA
>Ga0105047_10007678_pt1 | contig 18118 bp, 17 predicted proteins | sample MAT04_FD_78384 | JGI IMG/M metagenome (GOLD analysis project Ga0105047, IMG submission 78384) | Freshwater microbial communities from Lake Fryxell liftoff mats and glacier meltwater in Antarctica - MAT-04 (megahit assembly) | ecosystem: Environmental > Aquatic > Freshwater > Ice > Liftoff...
ATAAATATCTTTTCCATCTTTATTTATCTTTAACATGCTTGATTCATTATCAAAACTTATGTTAAAGTCTGAATTGCTCCCCTGCTGTCCAGAATTTCTTGAATCAAAGAAATAATCATATCCTCTTATATCAATTGGTTTTAAGGCACCTGAAGAATTGAAATAGAAATATCCATTATTTTCTATAATATATTCATCGGTATATTTTACTCCTAATACTTTCTCCAAATCAGAAGTTTTAAAGTTTTGTGGCAAGCCTTTAATATCTTTTAAACTATGATTCCTTTCAAAGTAAATAAGAATACTAGATATCTGCCTAGAATCTTCAGTTTTTACAACAGTGCTAGCTTTAATCACGCTACTATCTTTAATCATATTATTTGCAACAAATATCTTAGTTAGCCTTTTATTTTGACTATATTTCGAAACTGAATAACTACTAAAAGGACCAAATACAGATATAAATACTATTACTGAAAGAGATAGTGGAAGTATTATATTTCTTAGTTTTTTAATAACCGCAAAGTAAATCATAACTAAAAATACCCATATACCAAGAGCTACAACAAAGTATCTATTTTCGGTTACCCCATATGCGCTAATTCTTATTCCTATAGAAATGAACATCATGATTATTAGTGGAAGTATTACTTTTGGAAAGTACATCATATACCTTTTTAACCAAGCCTTTTCATTAATTATTGGTGATATAAAAAATAGAATGGCTACACTTATAACAGAATACCAAAGCACAAGATTAGATACAAGTCCCTCTGGCCACTGACTTATAATAATTATCTTACCAAAATATATATATAATATTAATGTATATACTGAAATAAGCGGAATTATTATATATAGCACAAGTACATTAAGAAGGCGCGAATAATCATTTAAAGTTAATATTTCATTTTTTTTAGGAAGGCCTTCAAGAAAAAATGATGGTGCAAATATACCAGCAACAATAAGAAAAGTGTAATAGTAAAGCTCAATTTTAACATTAATTCCTAGAAGTTTATCTATTGTAAAAAGAATTGCCGCAAGTCCGAGATATAAAACAAGAGAGTATAAAACTGTAGTGAAAAATCTAGTAAAAACCCTTATAACGAAAATACCAAAGTTTTCACGGTTTGGTAAATATGATATGATGAGGAAATTCAAATATAAAATAAGACTAAAGGCAATATATCTTGACATTGATACCATTCCTATATCCTTTAGGAAAAAGAAATAGTAAAGGATGACTAAAACACTTCCTCCTAAGTAAAAAGCATAAATCGATAATTTTTTATAGTTTTCTAATCTTTCAAAAAAAAGATTAATCCATAATGAAAGTGGAATTCCAAGAGCAAGTACCATAATTATTTTCTGGAGGGTTTCAATAAAATCAACATTTTTTTGTGATGTTATTTCTGATGTATAGATAAGAAGTATAACACAAGCCGCTGAAATAGTGATGGTTTGAGGGAATCTATTAATACTGCTGACAATGCCTTTTAATACTGCATTAAATATTTTTTTCATTCCAAGCCTCCTATTTATTCTAATTTAATTATCCCTCCTAAGTTCCTTTATTTCCTTATCCTTTAGTTCTATTATCTTTTCATATTTTTCTTCCATTTCAGTCAAATTTTTATTCAATAAATTTATTAGAGAGGCCATTTCATCAGAACTCCCTGCTATACGATTGAATAGTAGTAAATTGAGTGCTAACACTTCTGGAATTTCATTATGTGTATATCTTAGCTGATGGTCAATTTCACCATAACCTTCCTCAAATATTGTTCTCACCTGAATCTCCGCTATAACTTTTTGACTGGTAGGAAAAAATTCTATCAAATAGTGTACAGACCGGTATCCTGATTTTCTAGAATGAGTTTGAATATTTAGTTCATCAAATCTTTTAGTATCATCACCTTCACGAACATTAGCAGTTATTTCAATTACTTTCCAGGTACTATTAATAAAATTGTGGATATCTTCCCAATCTTCTTTAAAAATATGTATTGCTCTAACTCCAATTAAATCATTTATTTCTTCTTTATAATTTTCAATGGAAAACTGAAATTCTGAGCCATACTTTTCTTTTCGTCCAGGAGTCTTTCTGATTATCTTCTCTATTAACCTATCGGATTCTTTAACTCTAGACTTTACTGAATGTATTTTTTTATGTGTCCTTAAAGTATCCGCTATAAATCCAGTCTGACTTTCATAATTACTCCTATAGCTATCAAAATCAATATATATTTCATTTAATACAGACCAGTCAATTTGATTTTTAATAATATCATCTTTTGTAATATTAGTTTTCCTAAAAAATTCTTCTTTATTAAGATTCATGCTTCCCTCCTAAGTAATATAATATGCAACTAAATTTCAGTATATTATTAACACTTTTCATATACATTTATATTAAAATCAATCTCAGTTGAAAGTTTAGAAGTGCCACTCGCTTTTTCTCTCATGCAATTGTCAAAAGTCCAATAATAGGGAGTCATTGCAATTAGATTCTTTACATGTTCTCCATCTTTTATATTAATATTATATTTAACTTCTGTAGTGTAAATTAACTTAAATCCCTCGAAGTTTGTTTCTTTTTCCTCATGCTTTCTAGGGTTTATATATAATATTTCTTTTAATCCATATAAATGATGAATTCCAGGTGTTACAACAATTAGTTTACCATTATCTTTTAAAACTCTCTTTAGCTCTATCTCATCAGACGGTGCAAAGTTTCTGATAATAATATCTATGCTGTTTGGCATTATGGGTATATTAAAATTACTACCTACTATAAAATTTATTTTTTTATCTCTCTTAATTGCATAAGTAACAGCTGATTTAGAAATATCCACACCAAAAAAATCAAATTCCTTATTTTCAATAATTTTAGGTTTATTTATATATATAGCTTCCTTTAACCTACATAAAAAATATCCTTCGCCACATCCAGCATCAAGTATATTTACCTTACTTTCACTTATATTTGATATTATTACCTCATTGAGTTTTTCAGAAAACTTTTCATAATATCCATTATTTAAAAAATCTCTACGCCCATCCATCATTTCTTTACTGTCCCCTGGGTCCTTTGTTTTCTTTTGATTAGCTAATAAAAGATTAATATATCCTTTACTAGCTATATCATAACTATGGTTATTTAAACATATGTATTGTTTTTCATGTTTTTCTAAACATAAATTACAAACGGGACATTTTAATATAGATTTAATATTATTTGTCGACACAAAATCACGGCCTTCCGTAAATCCACTAAAGCTAATTATAGATTTATCTTATGTATTTATTATTTGTTTAATTTTCTTTAATTTTACTGTTCTTTTTTTTACTCAAATCTATTCCAATTATATCTAATATAAATATAAATATTGGTATTCCAAGTAACAAACCCCAAATCCCCATAAAATGCTCTGATACTATTAATGTTACAAATGTAAAAAATATTGGAAGGTTCGTGGTGTCAGACATAAGTTTTGGGTTTAAGATATAACTTTCAATTGCATGAATTATAAAAATCATAATAAGTACAAAAACTACTTTAATTAACCCACCTATTTTAAAAGCAATTAAACATAGTGGAATTAATGAAATAAATACCCCCGCTACGGGTACAAGACTTAAAATAAATATCATAAATGCAAGAGCGAATAATTGAGGAAACCCCATTATTGTAAGCCCTAAAACTGATAATCCTGTATTCGTAATAGCTATCATTATCTGAGCCTGTATTACCTTACCAAAGGAATTTAAAAAGTTATTACCAAAGTAGCTTAAATAATTATATTCAACTGATATTTTACTATCCTTTAACTTATATATAAATTTTAAAATACTGTTTTTCTCTAATATAAATACTAAGCTTAGTAAAAGTGCCATAATAAAGTTCAAACTCCATTTTCCAAAATCAGTTACAAAAAGCATGATGCTTTTAATACCAGCTTTAGCATAACTAGCTATATCAATTTGTTCAAATATCGGAGTTAAATAAACCATAATTCCTTTATTCTCTTTTGGAAAATTAATATACTGCAATTTATCTAAAATAAGTATACTTTCGGAAATAGCAATTGGTATATACTCAACTAATAGTAACCCTATTGTTACTGTCATAAACATATAGATAATTATAGTAATAATAGTTGGATTCACTTTTATAACTTTATTAATTTGCTTGACTAATATACGCTGTAGACTATTTGCTAAATAAGTAATCATAAAAGTTAATAAAATTAAATTAAAGATGGTTCTTATTAAATATGCAAATAATACTAATGCCGCCAACAATATTATTTTTATTACTGTTTCTCTTTGAAATAGCTGTTTCACTGTTTGCATTTAAGGTACTCCTTCATATTTTTTATTATATACTTAAAATTCATTGAGAAATGTTTTCATTTAAATTATTTATTTTTAACTATTTCATTATATCAAAGCATTGAATATATTTCTATCAATTATTATTATAATCCACGGAAAACAAAAAAAATAGTGTATACTATTAATATATATTAATTAAAAAGTTTGGTGGTGATAATAAATGAAACCCGTAATTATGTTTGTAACTGAATGGTGTCCATATTGTAGAAAGGCACTCACTTGGATGGAAGATATAAAAAAACAAAATCCAAAATACGCTGATATCGAAATAAAAATTATTGATGAAGAGCTTCAACCTGATATAGCAAAACAATATACTTACTATTATGTACCCACCTACTATGTAGATGGAATTAAAGTTCATGAAGGTGCTGCCTCTAAAAATATTGTAAATGCAGTATTTGAAAAGGCTTTTGAATAGAAGTTTTTATAGATTCATTAAATAAAAAAATGTAAGGCGAGAATGTATATTATCGTCTTACATTTTTTATATTTTTTCACCAAGTCTATAATTAATCTTCCTTAATTTGATTTTTTATACCATTGTACTTTTCGTACTGGCGAGCTTCTAATATAAACTTATTTTCTATTTCGTTATAATCCTTTAACATCTCAATCTTAATAAGAAAAAAGTTAATTTGTTTTATCACCTTATTTATATTTTTTCTTATTTCTGCTGATGCTATTCTATCCATAATTATTTTTCGATTATGTCTTTGTTGACTATTTGTATAATAATGCTTTTCTTGTCGGATTTTTTCTTTTCTTTTGTTACATTCAATAATTTGATTTTTTATAACCATCTGATTAGAATACTTCAAAAATACCTTTCTATAACTTCTAAAAATTATTTTCTTTATAAATTTAAATTTTTCTCTTCTACTAAAAATACGAAGAGCTTCATTTAATTTTTTACTTTGTTGAAGTTGTTGTATAAATTTATCTCCTAGTTTATTTAAATGAAGTTTAATAACTTTAATCTCATGTTTACTCACTTTAATATTGTTTTTTAATTCTATTTGCTTTTTTTTATAACCTTCTACCTTTAATTTATTTTCATTTATATTTATAGTAAACTCTTTTTCATTTGATTCTATAGTTTCAACCTTAAAGCTTTGTATCTTTAAAAGTTTACATATATTATACCTAGATTTAGTTAAATCATCAATGGATTCCTTCATTACTTTTAGAGTAGAACCACTTAGCTGAAATTCAATTATGATAGAATCATATGTCTCATTATTTTCTAACAATGTCGTCAACCCCTTAGATCAAATTTTTTTATATTTTTTCATGTATATGTTTTTATGTTCAGGATATACTATTGTTGTAGTCAACTAGCCAACATTAAACACATAGTAGGGAGATGTTAGTTATGTTAATCAATAGATTTGTAATTTTAAGCGTAGGCAGTATTGCTAAGGCTAAAAACGGAGACTACTAAATAAGTCCGTATGAAAATTAAAATACGGATAAATAAATCTATATGTGAGTATGGATTAGTAAAGCCAATGATTATTTAATATAATCATTGGCTTTATGCTTTTTATACTATTATACTTATCTTGTCGCTCTGGCATTTCTAGGTTGTTGCTTTACAGCTTGAGTCCTTCCATTTCTTCTAGCATAACCATTTGAAGAAGACTTTCCACTAGGTTCTTTTTTTTCTTTATCTTTTTTCACTATTATTGGTACATTACTTGCAGGATAAGGATGTTCCTCTATTACTGGTATTGATTTCGTTATAAGTTTCTGAATATCCTTAAGAAAAGGTTTTTCTTCCTCATCACAAAAAGATAATGCAACTCCACCAAGTCCGGCCCTACCAGTTCTTCCTATTCTATGAACATAAGTTTCTGGTATATTAGGCAAATCAAAATTGATTACATGAGATAATTCTTCAACATCTATACCTCTTGCTGCAATATCTGTTGCCACTAGTACTCTTGTAGTTCCAGCCTTAAAATTATGTAAAGCAAGTTGCCTAGCACTTTGTGATTTATTCCCATGAATTGCTTGCGCCTCAATTCCTGAATTGTTAAGGTCCTTAGTAATTTTATTTGCCCCATGCTTTGTTCTTGAAAATACCAAAGCCGAAACTATGGACTTATCTTTTAACAAATGAATAAGTAGAGGTTTTTTATCCTTTTTATCTACAAAATATAATCCTTGATCAATAAGCTCAATAGTAGATGAAACAGGTGTAACTGCTACCTTTACAGGATCAACAAGAATGGAATCCACTAGTTTTGAAATTTCTGGTGGCATAGTTGCTGAAAATAGCATTGTTTGCCTAATTTTAGGTAGTTGTGCTATAACTTTTTTTACGTCACGTAAGAATCCCATATCAAGCATACGATCTGCTTCATCAAGTACAAACATCTCCACATGATGTATATTAATGTATTTCTGTTGCATTAAGTCAAGTAGTCTTCCAGTGGTTGCAATTAAAATGTCTACTCCACCTTTTAATGCTTCAGTTTGATTTTTTTGTGATACTCCCCCAAAAATAACTGCACTAGTAAGATTCATATGCTTACCATATGATGTAAAACTTTCTCCAATTTGAATTGCGAGTTCCCTAGTAGGTGCAAGTATTAGTGCTTTTATATTTTTAGGTCCTTTTATAACTTTTTGTTTTCCACAAAGAATTTGAAGTATTGGAATAGCAAAAGCCGCTGTCTTACCAGTTCCTGTCTGAGCACAGCCTAGAAAGTCTTTTCCTGCCAATATACTGGGAATTGATGCTTCCTGTATAGGTGTAGCTTCTACGTAACCTTCAGTTACTAACGCTTTTTTTATTGGCGTAATAAGATTTAAATTTTCAAATAACATTATTTTCTCCTTCGAAAGTGGTCGTCTTGAACTTTAAATGTCGCAAATCACTGATATCCTGTTATGAATTTTCTTGAAAATTGGAAACAACAACTTTCTTACATGATTATATTGCATCTAAGAAACCACCCATTATTAATGATATGAGTATATTTAGGCTGATTAATCTTCATTTTAACTCTGATGTTATAGGTCTTTAGGTATAAATAAATATGTTTCACTATATCAACTTCAATCTTATAAACTATTTTAAATTAAATGTTCGTTGCACTCATATTTTTAAATTATAACATATTTCCAACCTTCTTGCTATTGTTCTAATTATAACAACAGATTATTATAACAAAAATTGTAAATTCAATAGGAAGTGAATATAAATACAAATTTATCATAAACTATTTCTACTAAATATATTTTATTTCAAAAGGGAGTTGCTTTTATGAATGAAAATTTTAATTTTCCTACCAGTATACCCGAACAAAAACAAGATAAACAACCAGGCTTAGAGTCACTTATGAACCCAAGGCCTATTTTTGAAAATCCAAATTGCATAGGCTCTGGCAAGTTAATAAATAAAGTTGCCATAATTACTGGTGGTGATAGTGGAATCGGTAAAGCAGTTGCATTGTCTTATGCCAGAGAGGGTGCTGATATAGCGATAGTATATCTTGATGAACATGAAGATGCAGAGGAGACAAAAAAACTTATTGAAGCAAAGGGTAGAAAGTGTATTTTGATCCCTGGAGATATAGGAGAGGATACTTTCTGCAAAGATGCAATAAACAAAACAATAAGTGTATTTAATAAAATAGATATTCTTGTTAACAACGCCGCAGAACAACATCCCCAAAATAGTATTGAGGATATTACAGTGCAACAATTAGAAAAAACCTTTAGAACAAATATTTTTTCCATGTTTTATATGGTTAAAGCTGCATTACCACATTTAAAAGATGGTGCTACAATTATAAATACTACCTCAGTTACAGCCTACGAAGGTCATAAAACACTAATTGATTACTCCTCAACAAAAGGAGCGATAGTTACTTTTACTCGCTCTTTGGCTCTTTCCCTAGCATATAGAAAAATACGAGTAAATGCAGTGGCTCCAGGACCCATATGGACCCCTCTTATACCCTCATCCTTCAGTGCAAGTGAGGTTGGTAAGTTTGGAAGTAAAACTCCCCTAGGAAGGCCAGGTCAGCCTGTGGAACTCTGCGAAACTTATGTGTTTTTAGCCTCTGAAGGTGCTTCATATATAAGTGGCGAAACTATTCATGTCAATGGTGGCGTGGTAATTAATGGCTAATGCCACAAACTTGGCAAGTGGCATATGAGATGAGCTTGCCATGTGGGTGGCACATCATTCTAATTGGAAATAGATTCACTAAATTTGTTAATATATCCACACATATAAAAATACTTCGTAGGCAATTATATATAACAAAAGCAATAACAAAAAGTAATTAGCTATTTTTAGATTTGACAAAACTTTTCAATAACAATGTTGTTCTTTTAAAAAGGAGAATATTATGATGAAAAAAAAATTCGCTTTGATACTTATTATTATTTTACTTATGAATATAGGAATTATAACAACAGTGCGGGCTATAAAGTTTACTTTTACGGAGAGCACTACCAATTTATATAATGTAAAAATGAAACAAGACCTACTGTGCCTAATGATAGCTTATCCAGAATATATTACAAATATTGAAGAAAGTAATGGATTTGTATATCTAATAATGAAGTCTGGAAAAAAACTACTTTATGATGATAAAAACAGAAAAAATTCACAACAAAAGCTAGCAAAACCAGACCTTCAAGATACTCTAGAACAAATCTATCCTCTTTCATCTATTAAAAGTATTATGGAGGTAAATTTTGATCCTGGTCGGTTAAGGTGTTATGGATTATTATCTGAAGTCTATGGAACATCAAAACAAGATATAGAATCTAAACTTACAAAAGTTAAGGTTGGTTACACTAATTATCAATTCAACGGCAATAATGGTGCAGCTAGATCACTAAGAGCTGTTATGAAAGATGTAATGCTCCTTTCAGAAGAAAATCAAAATGTGAGAAGGTGCCTTTTACCATGCAGCGGCACTTTTAATTACAGGGTAATTTCAGGCACGAATAGATTAAGCCCTCATGCTTTTGGAATTGCTATTGATCTTGCTAGTGATAAAAGAGATTATTGGAAATGGGCTTCTAAAGAAGCTGGACAAAAAAGATTATCCTCATATCCTAATAAACTCGTTGAAATTTTTGAAAACAATGGATTTGTATGGGGAGGTAAATGGTCACATTTTGATATCCTTCATTTCGAATATAGGCCTGAATTTATTTTAAAGGCTCGCTATTTTACAATTAGTGTAGATTCAAAAAATCCTTGGTATGAAGGTGCACCATTACAGGAATTACCTATAAAAAATGTCATAGAAAAAATAGATGCATTAATAAAATAATAGGAGTATATTATTATGAATTTATTTAAAAGGTTGAAATTACAATCCCATAAAATTATATTATTTATATTTATAGTACTTCTTTTATTTGTAGAGCTATTTTATCCTAGTTCCACCTATGCGGCAACAGATGAGGAGAAAAAAGAAGTTACTAGCTATATAGCCCAAATTTTTCAAAGTAGAAACAAAGCTATACTAAGTGATAATTTAGAATTAATAAAGTTACTTTATAATATGGACACAAAATATGGAACCTGGGCCTATGAATATGAAAAAAGGAAAATGAATTATATCAATAATTGGGAAGAAAAACAAGGAGTTAAGTTTATTGATATTACACCAACGGTAATTGTAAAAAGAATTAAAGGTAGTAACAATAACTTTTCTGTTTATCTATTGTGTTCCACAGAATATAAATATGTATATGAAGATCAGCCCGAAATAGAAAACGTTTCAAGAATAGGAACGTATCACAACTTACAACTTATGCATAAAGATGGCTCTTTGGTAATTTCTAAAGAGTGGTATAAGGATCCATTTGCAAATTCATTAGACTTGGATAATATTAAAACAGATTCTATAAAACAATTCATACTAGCTCAAAATGCAAGAGATTTTTCCACTCTAAATAAAAGAAGAATTAAGGCTATAGAATATGCTGAAAAATACTGTGGTGCTGCAAGTGAAATTGACTATAAATATAATAAAAAGTACAGGGACTATAATCCTCTAGGTGGTGATTGTGCGAATTTTGCATCACAAATACTTTTTGAAGGTGGAAAATTCAGAAAAAATTCAGCTTGGAATTATGATAAAAATGGAGGAACAAGAGGTTGGCTCAACGCTGATGGTTTTAAACGATATATGACAAATAGCGGCAGAGCCTCAGTAATTGCCTATGGTAGCTATGACAAAGTATATAAGGCTAGTTATAAACTACTACCAGGAGATTTTGTTGCCTATGAAAAGAAAAATGACATAACTCATATTTCTGTGGTGACAGGAGCTGATTCAAAAGGATATTCTTTAGTTAGCTGTCATAATTCAGATAGAAGTAATGTACCTTGGGACCTTGGCTTTAGCGATAAAAATATTAGATTTTGGTTAGTTAGAGTTCATTACTAAAAAATAATTAATGAGCACCCTAATAATATAACTAACCATTAGAACAATAAAATATAAGGAGATGAAATAAATATGAAAACTGAAGAACAAATTAAATCAGAAGTTACTAGGCAAGTTATTGATAGTATGAAAACAACTTTAAATGAAGAACTAACACAGGTAGAAAAAGAATTTGAAGATACTTATAAGAATAAACTTGAACAAGAACTCCAGTATTCATTAGAGCTTGCTGAGAGTGGTCTTCAACACAATTCAAACAAGGCCATAAAAATAGAAAATAAAAAATTGATGCAACAATTAGATAATATAAGAGTTGATAAAATGAAGGTGGAGAACAAATTAAAAACATTGAACGAATTTGAAAATATATAGTTTCTTTGCATGTTACAAAAAATCTTTGTTATAAGCCTCTTTAACACAATATTTAAAGAAAGAATTCAAATAAAAAAACATTTTCAGCTGTATTTAATTTATACATTTGAAAATGTTTTTTATCATAAACCATTGAAAACGCTTACCCTATCCCTCAAATTCCTCAGGGTACTCTGCATTATGATAAACATCCTGTACATCATCATCATCTTCAAGCATATCTATAAGCCTCTGTACCTTACCTGCACCTTCTAGGCTAATAGGTATCATGTTATCTGGTATCATTGTAATCTCTGCAGATGCAAATTCAAAACCTGCCGTTTCTAGCACTTCTCTTACTGCTCCAAAGCTTTCTACAGCTGTTATAATTTCAAACATTTCTTTTTCAGCATTGAAATCCTCCGCACCGGCCTCTAGAGCTAACATCATTGTCTCATCTTCATCCATAGCTTCTGTTCTTTCTATGATAAGTTGTCCTTTTTTAGCAAACATCCAACCTACACATCCCGCTGCCCCCATGTTTCCACCGCATCTATCAAAAGCATGTCTTACAGTTGCTACGCTTCTATTTTTTTTGTCTGTTAATGTGTTTATTACTACAGCAACACCTTCTGCTGCATAACCTTCATAAACTATTTCTTCATAGTTTATATCGTTAAGCTCACCAGAACCTTTTTTTATAGCTCTAGTTATTGTGTCTGCAGGCATATTATTAGATTTAGCTTTTGCAACTACATCTCTAAGATGAGCATTAATATCTAAATTAGATCCACCATTTTTAGCTGCCATTATTATTTCTTTACCTAATTTTGTAAATACCTTACCTCTTATAACATCAATCTTACCTTTTTTCTGTTGTATGTTATGCCATTTTGAATGTCCCGACATTTAAATTCCTCCCAACTAACTATTTCATGTGTAATTTTTCCAAATGCGTATAATATAGTAATAGTTATAATTACATTACTTTTCCATTATATCATAGAAGGAAAGTACTTTTCAAATAAAAGAAGAAAAGTATTTACACTTTTCTTACAATTACTAAAGTATAAGGCATATCCTCATATTATTCATACAATCTATGCTCTAATTTGAAGTACATTTTCACTTTTTCTTCTTCAAACAAAGCTTTTCCAGAGGTAGTTTCAGTTATTTGAGACTCGAATTTTTCTAGATTACTAAACTCACATAAAATATTGATTTTCACTTTATCAGTATAATCTATATTTTCTATATGAGTGTTCCCTTCTGCACACACATGTTGCAACTTTCCAAGTAAATCATAATCAATTACTATTTGCAAGGAAATACCACTAACTTTTTCAACTACCCCGCACTCTTTAATAGCTATGGATGCTCCCTTTGAATATGCTCTTGCTAGTCCTCCAGTACCAAGTAGGATTCCTCCGAAATATCTAGTAACCACCACAACTAAATCTGTAAGATTGCTCTTTTTTAAAACCTCTAGCATAGGAATTCCTCCTGTGCCATGAGGTTCTCCATCATCACTATATCTTTGTATCATTCTATTTTCACCAATTATATAGGCATAAACATTATGACGTGCTTCTTTGTGTTCACTTTTAATTTTATGGATAAATTCTTTAGCCTCATCTTCAGTCTCAACTCTTTTCCCATGACCAATAAAAACGGACTTTTTCTCCTTAAATTCTGCTTTGGCTTCATCTTTTATTGTAAAATAACTCATTTTATTTCTCCTGTCTATCCTTATATATTCTAGAGTGAAATTTAGGTTAAGCTCTAATTTTATCTATTTTTGCTCCATTAATAATAAAAAATCTCCTGCAGCATCTATTATGTATTTTTTTTCTGTATTCTCATATAAGTATTTTATTTTTGTAATAGCTTTTTCACTTTTTATTTTGCCTAGGGATTTTATTGCATAACTTATCACTTGTGGATTTTCGTCTCCAAGGGCTCTAAGCAATGCTACTTCTGCTCTATTATCGCCCATTTTTCCCATAGCTGAAACTGCCATTCTGCGTATATTTATGGATTTATTCACAGATGCTTTAATTAAAATATCTAAACAAGATGCTTCCTTTAATTCTCCTAAAATCCAAACTGCCGCCTCTTTGTCTTTGGGAAACATATCTGCATAACTAGTCTTTATTAATTTAGTTAATTTATTTTTATTATCCTCACCTATTGAATTTAAAAAACAAATTTTATCCTCTTTCCCTGCTCCGGCTATACTCTTGAAAAGTTCAGAAGGGTCATTGCTTTTCACTAAAAATCTGTATTTTATTTTACCATCTATTATATGTTTTTGAACAATGGTATTATCTAAATTTCTTATTTTGCATATGGCTTCCATAGTTTTCCCCTCTAAAAATAGGAAATAAGATATTTCTTCCTGAGAATATTCATTACTGCGCTGCCAATCAAAGTCCACTAATCCCTTTTTCAAAAGTTTCTCTCCTTGCCTTTTAGATATTTTTTCTAGTTTCCACTCAATATGTCTGCGATAATTTTAATTCCTTCTTCTATTTCAGGTTTTCTTATTTCAGAAAAACTCAACCTAAAATAATTATTCCCTTGTTGAGCATTTTTATAAAATAAAACTCCCGGTGTAATTAAAACTTTTCTACTTTTACACCTATAGAATAAATCCATAGAATAAATTTTTAAATTATCAGCTATTTTAAAATAAAAATTAATACCACCGCCAGGAGTAAAATAGCTAACCTTAGTACCTAAATACTTTTCTATACAAATTATCATAAAGTCATATTTTTCTTTATAAGCAATGTTAAGATAGTTTATATGTTCCTTCCAAAGATCTTTATTTATATATAAATCCAGTGCACGTTGCATAAGGCTGGACGTTGATATATCTGTGTTAATTTTAGAATTTTGAATATACTCTTTATATTTATCAGGTGATATCATATAGCCTAGCCTTATTCCTGGAAGAAATATCTTTGAAAAACTCTTTATGTAAATAACTCTATCATTTATGTCTAAACTCTTGAAACTGTTATATTTCTTTTGGTCATATATTAATTCAGATAAATAGTCGTCTTCTACAATATAAAAATCATATAACTCTGCCAATTCTAAAATTTTTATTTTTTTCTCCAAACTATAGGTGGCTCCTGTTGGATTTTGAAAATAACTCATGGCATAAAAACATTTTATTTTACTCTTTTTTAGTATTTCTTCAAAACGTAGCAAATCTATTCCATCTTCTAGTATATCAACTTCAAATATATTAGCCCGTCTCCATTTAAAAACAGTTAGTGCACCACCATAAGTTGGCTTCTCTACAACCACATTGTCATGAACATTTATTATAGATTTTGAAACTATATCAATCCCTTGCTGTGCGCCTGAAAGGATTAATATATCTTCAGTATTTACCTTATTGTCCCAAAAAAAACTACTTATACTGTTTCTAAGTCCTTCATAACCCAAAGATTCCTTATAAGCAAAAGCCTCCGCACCATCTCTATCCAATACCTCATTTAATACATCTTTAAACATTGTTACTGGGAAAAATTCACTACTGGTGATTTCGCCTGTAAAATCCACATACATTTTAAGGTCTTCACCAGAAATTTTTTTTAGGGTATTAGAATATTCTTTTTTAAACTTTATGTTTGTATCCCTTTTTTTAGCATAAGTTCCGCTACCCATCTTTTGATAAGCGTATCCCTCAGCTTCAAGCTTTTTATAAGCACTAACTATGGTAACCTCATTAACCATTAATATTTTTGCTAATTTTCTTATAGATGGCAATTTTTCACCATCATCAACATTATTTTCATCAATCATTTTTTTTATATTCTTTGATATTTCTATGTATTTGGGACTTTCACTCCTAAATTCGATTTCATATTTATGCATATATCCACCTATTTATTTTGAAATTGTTAAGCAAAGTAAACATTTTGCTTAAATAAGATTTCATCCTTGACCAACTTAAAATCTCTGCTATCCTTTTTAATAATATCTCTTTCCCACAGTTTATTAAGTAATTCTTCTACATCTATATCAAAGTCCTTAAACAAATCATCAGCCATAATTTCCTCAGCACTTAAAAACATATCTTTTTCTCTCATATAATTTAAAAGCAAGGCACAATATGTCTTAATATTTGAATTTATGCTTTCTTCCAAAAATGCCATAGTTTCTTGAATAGTTTCTACTATGTTTGATTTTTCAAAAAATAATTTATCAACGCATTGTTTAAAAGCATCATTTAAATTCAATGCCATAGACAAAACATCCTTGCTAATCATATATCCCGAAGAGTTAACAAACAGTCTTGAATACTTTTCTATACATCTTAAAGAAGTACTGTAAGATGTATATATGCCATCGCTCCATAAGTATTTTTTACATACTCCCATATCCTTTAAAAGTTTCCCTAAATAAACCATACCCCACCGTTCTCTATCAATATCAGGAAAAAATCTACCACCGTCAAACCTGACTGTTATATCCATATCTTTTGAAAATACTAATCTTGAAGATGAGAAAATTCTATGTATAAATCCTCCCTTTAGATTATCAGAATAAATTTGTATAAATTTTTCCTTACCCATGAGTTTGATATGAACAGGGACGTGGTTTTCTTCAGTATGTATATCTCTAATTTTCGAGAAATTTTCCTTAACAATTACGAAAAGATCAATATCAGATTCTTCCCACAAATCTCCTGTAACCATACTTCCAAAAACCATTACTGATAAAACAGATTCATCAACTTTTATTCTATCTACTACGCTGTTAAAGGCCTTTTGATATTTTAAAATAGTTTTTGTCATTACCGTTCCCCCCAGTTTTTATAGCTATACATGTGAAAACAAATATTTATTATTCCTTTATCCTTAATTATAGCACTACATTTTTCACATGTGAATAAAATAAAGAGAATCACAGTTAAATTAAACCTGATTCTCTTTATTAGTATGTTAACTATTTGCAATCACACTTTGATAGTTTAAGCAAGTTATCAATTTTACATTTTAATACTTTAATTAAATCGCTTGATATATCATCGATACTATCAGTTAAATCTAGCGCCTGTTTTATGTTTGAAGTATGACCAAAATTCGTACTTGCAATATTACTTGCAGTATTAGAAAAATTATTAGATGCAAATGATAGAACAGTTAAAGTGTCTATTAATGGTCTCACATCATTTTCAAAATATGCCCTTTCTCTAAAATCTAGTTGTAATCTATCTAATTCAAATCTTAAAATATTCATATTTAAAACCTTATCTGCCAATGCATTAATACTACAATCATCATTTGAACCAGTTACTCCAGTAGTGCCAGATATTGTCTGATTTACAGACGAACCTAAAGGGAGGTTCTTTAATTGCTCATAGATAATATCTAGGATTCTTTTTTCACTATAATTATTCACATCATCTTGGGCTGATTTTTTATCCGCTTTGTTCCCATTATCTGAATTTGGTTTTTCCTCTTTCATATCTACTCCTAAATTCTAAGATAAATGCTATAGACTTATTGAACATCTAATATAATTATATAATCATTTAGTAACTATTATTACACATATAAATATTTTTTCCATAATTAACAGCAGTTCAAGCTATATTAAAATATATTTTTCACACTTATTATAAACTTCCTCGTCCCCTTGCACTGACATAATTGTTCCTTCTTCATTATATTCTTCTGAATCAACCTTTGAACCTCTGTGCAAATATGCTACCATGGCTTGTTCAGTGTACGGTATAAGAACCTTAAATTTCTTAAGAGTATATGGAAGATCTACGCAAGCTTCTTCCAGTATGTCCTGTAAATTCGTTCCATATTTAGCTGATATTTCTATGCATTTTAAGTTTTTATACTTTTCTTTGATCTTCAAGATATTTTCTGGTGAAGCTTTATCAATTTTATTTAGTAGCAAGATAGTCGGTTTATCATTTGAATTTAATTCTTTAAGAACACCATCCACAGCCACTATTTGTAGCTCTGCATTGTCTGAAGATACATCTACTACGTGCATCAACAAATCTGAATACACTACTTCTTCAAGGGTTGATTTAAATGCTTCTACTAAGTCATGAGGAAGTTTTCTTATAAAACCTACAGTATCTGTTACTGCTACTACACGATTATCAGGTAATAATAGGGCTCTCGTTGTTACATCTAAAGTTGCAAAAAGCATATCTGCTTCAAATACTTTGTCTTTTTGTACCGCACTTTTTAAAGCTGCTACCTCACATAATGCATTTCTAAGTGTTGATTTTCCTGAGTTAGTATAACCAACTAAGGATATTTTCGAAATACTTTCACGGCTTCTCTTTTCCCTTTGTACATTTCTAGTAGTTCTTATTTTTTCTAATTCTTTATTTAAATCAAAAATACCCTCTCTAATTCTTCTTTTATCAATTTCTAACTTTTTCTCTCCCGGTCCCCTAGTTCCAATTCCAGCACCTGTTCTTGAAAGCATTGTTCCAAGTCCAGTTAAACGCGGTAACCTGTATTTTAATTGTGCAAGCTCAACTTGGATTTTAGCTTCTCTAGTTCTAGCTCTTCGTGCAAATATTTCCAATATCAATGTAGTTCTATCTATGACCTTACACCCAAGCACTTCCTCCAAATTTCTAACTTGAGATCCTGATAATTCATCATCAAAAACAACTAAATTTGCTCTTAAAGCTTGCCTAATAATAGCTATTTCTTCTGCTTTACCACTACCTATATATAGTGCTGCATCTATTTTATGTCTATTTTGCAGAATTATATCTACAGTTTCTACATTACATGCTTTTGCTAATTCCCGAAGTTCTATTAAATCCTCTTCGCTTTCTATGCCTACTAAAACAGCTCTCTCTATATCATCCTCCATAACTTCACATGATTTCATTAATTTTTCAATGTGCTTAACTTTATCTATAATATCATAATCCA
>Ga0105047_10007679_pt1 | contig 18118 bp, 20 predicted proteins | sample MAT04_FD_78384 | JGI IMG/M metagenome (GOLD analysis project Ga0105047, IMG submission 78384) | Freshwater microbial communities from Lake Fryxell liftoff mats and glacier meltwater in Antarctica - MAT-04 (megahit assembly) | ecosystem: Environmental > Aquatic > Freshwater > Ice > Liftoff...
CCGTCTCCCAGATGCCCCCGGGCCTGCTCAGTCCGCTTTCGGAAAACGAGCTGCGGGATCTCGTCGCCTACCTCATGTCCCGCGGCAATCCCAAGGACGCGATGTTTGCGAAATAAGCCTAGTTTCCGAACAGTTCGTCCTTGAGTTTTTCCAGGTCGAAGCCGAGGAGGGGGGTGTCGATCCAGTGGCAAGCGATGATTTTTTCCAGCCGGAAGCTACGTTGCCCGGCTAGGTTGAGGCGCTTGACGCGGACGTGAAGACGGACGAGACCGGGAGGCTCCATGGCTTTCTGCTTCTCGCCAAAGATGGTCTCGTTGTTCTTGCGGGCTGCGAAGGCGGCCTCCAGAAGGATGCCGTCATCACTGCGGCGGTCCACGATGAGTTCCGGAGATTCCATGCCGGTTTCGGCGGGCTTGCCGAATTCCGGTGCGAGCATGACAAAGGGGAGACGGGCGCCGCTTTGCTCGACCTCGTCCCCGGACAGGCGCAGGCGCCCGAGCAGGCGGAACTCCGCTTCGTCCGGTCCCTCGCCACTGAGAAAGAGGGTCCAAGGATATTCGCTGTAGCGGTTGAAGTGCTGCCAGTCGAGCTTCCACGTTCCACGGTCGCGCCGGAAGATGGCGTCGAACTCGATCCCGTCCTTGCCTTTCCAGCGGGTGCTGACCATCCATTCCTCACCGACTTTGATGATGTCCTGTGAGCTGCGGCTGAGGCCGGTGACATCGACTTTGGGGAAAGCGTTGTAAGAATAGAAGGTGGCCATTTTCCCGGCGGTGTCGATGGCGTCAACCACGAATTGGTTGCGAGCCTCCGGGGAGCCGGAGGTGAGGAAGCCGCCGAGGGCGCGATGGCATTCCGGCAGTGCGGAGTTGAGCAGTGCGACACGCTCGTCGGCGAGTGTGCCGGTGGTCATTTTCCCCGCCACGGCTTCCTGTTTCTCCTTTTCTTTGACCTTCTGCGCGTAGTGGTGGCGCAGCCAGACGGCGATGAGCATGGCGAAGGTCCAGATGATGACGACGCGCATCATGACGTTGGTGCGGCGCTTCTTGCGGACTGCCTTGCGCCCGCTCTCATCGGCGGCCTCGCCCACTTTGTCGAAGCCCACGCGGTCTTCCGGCGGGCTTTCGGGAGCGGCGGTTTTTTCGCGGACCGGCCATGCGCCGGTGCCGGGCTTGCTGCCGCATTCCTCGCAGAGCCTGTCCTCATCGGGACCGAAGGAGGATGGGAAAAGCGATCCGCATTTCCCGCAGTGGTACCAGACTTTATGGGTCGTTTCGCTCATGACTGTCATTTGTCGAGCCAGCTCAGGCGCACCAGATCACTGATAAGCCATTGGTTGGGAAGGGATTCGCCGGGGCCCGGGGTGAGGGAGAGTGTCACTTGGGCCTCGTTCTGCGCATCGCCGGTGATCTGGCTGGGGATGAAGAGCTTGAGCAGTTCCCCGTCCGTCTCACTGCCGGACTCCGTATAGACCCAGAGGGTGGAGTTGCCATCCGGAGCCATCAGGCGGAAGGAGTGGTATTTCTCCTCCGGGAGGGAAAAGGTGTAGAATTCCGCGCGGGAGATGGTGGCGCGGATCTCACTGCCGTCGCCTCCGCCTTTGTTCATTTCCTCGAAGGTGGCGGTGCCGTAGCCGGAGGAGGCTTTCCAATCCATCTTCAGGGACTCTCCGTCTTTGCGGAAAACCGCGGTGAAGCCGGTGAAATCGGCGTCTCCGCCCTCGAGCACGCCATAGCGGACACCATCGCGATCCATGACGGTCCAGAGAGTCTCGTCGCCCGGCTGCCATCCGGCCTTGGCTCCGAGAGGCTGCCAGCGGTCCGTAAGCAGGGGCATGGTTTCCGCGTCATGGTAGAGGCAGCCGGAGAGTTCGCCAGGAGTCTTCGCGGTGGCGTAGCGGGCGTAGATTTCCTTGGCCTTGTCCTGACTGTTGGTGAGCATCTCGAGCATCCCCGGATCTTCGTCTGTCTCTACTCCGGACTCTTCCTCCGGCGCAAGCTGGCTGAACTGGGATTTATCGGATTCGCGATCCGGCTTGCGCCCGAGTTTCTGACTGAGGAAGACGGTGAGAACGACGAGCAGGATCACGCCGATACCGGTGTAGGCCATCCACCTGAATGAGCCGTGGCCTTTCTCATCCCCCCAGTCGCCTCGCTCGCCGCGGACGAAGCGCCGCCTGCTGCGGGCGATGTCCTCCTCGCTCTCTCCGCTGCTGGGAGAAGGATGCCTGGGAATCATTTTGGAAACGATCTGGACATGCGGGGTCGCGCTGGACTCGCCGATGCCGATCTCGTGGACGCGGAGACGCTTGCCTGTCTGGGCGGGGGGCAGGCGCACTTTCCCGATGTAGTCCTCCTCAATGGGAGTTTCCTCTTCCGTGGCGGTGTTCTCCGCTACGGTTTCCGCGACGGCGGGTTCAGGTTCCGCGGGAGCTAGCTCCTCCTTGGGCGCGGCGGCTTTCTGCGGGGACTTCTTCGCGATTTCCTTCACCGTTTTCTTCGCGACCTGCTCCTCGTTTTTGCGGAAGGATTTCTTCTCTGGCTTCAGCGGGACGGTTTCGTCATTCCCGGCAGATGTCTCATCGTCCTGCTCCTCCGGTGCGTCGGATTTCAATACCGGCGTATGTCGCTTCACGAAAGAACTCCTGGACTCCTTCTTCGGAGGCAACCCCGCATCCCGGCGGCGCGGAGGCAGGCCTTCCGGTTCCTTTTTCTCCGGCTGGTCCAGATCGTCCCAGTTATCGCCTGGGGAGACTTCCGGGACGTGGTTGTTGGGATCTTCGGTATCGGGGTTCATCGGGATAATGTCAGGGCGGGAACAGTCTTTAATTCCTATGCGCCTCCATGCAAGCTGCGAAGGATGAAAAAACGCTCAGAAGCCCGAGGAGAGGCGGGAGACGAGTGTCTGCCCGGCGCGCTCGAAGGCATCCGGCAGCGCGTTGTGGCGGGCGGTCTGGAGGTTGGAATCCACAAAGAAACTGCTCTGCCCCGCGCTGGAGCCGCTGGCGAGGACTTTCGTCGGATCTCTCGCGTCTTTAAGCACCCATTCGATTCGGACGGTGCTGGTGAGTTCCTCAGCAAGGAGGGAGTCCAGCCGGGAGCTGCGCAGGGGGGTGTAATCTATGGCCGCGACATTTCCCTCGAGGACCGCATCCGCGCGGTCCGCCGCGGAGACGCGGTAGGTGCCGTCCGCCACGAAGGCGTCCGCGACGGCGGAGGTGGCGAGCGCTTCCGCGCGGGGGTGGAGGGTGCCGTTGCGGAACATCGGCACGGAGACGGTTCTCACCCCGGCGAGCGAGGGAGGCTTCGCCCCGCCGAGCTGGTAGCCGGCGCAGGAGGAAAGGACGAGCGCGAGCAGGGCGGTGGAGGCTGGCAGGAGGCGTTTCATGAGAGTTCTGGGAAAGCGGAGGATCACTCGCCGAGCTCTTTCAGGCGTGACTTCGCCTTGTCGTGGGCTTTCCCGGAGGCGCTGCGCTTCAGCACGTCCCGGTAATAGACTTTGGCGGACTCCGTCTGGCCGCTGTTGTCATAGAACTCGGCGATGCCCAGGGAGCGGTCGAGATCGCGGCTCTTGAGATTGGAGGAAAGGCGGCGGGCCTCCGCGTTTTTCGAGTGGCCCGGGAACTGAAGGAGGTAGTCGGTAAAAGCCTCGTCCGCCAGATCCAGAGTCGCCTGGTTGTGGTTGCCGCGGTCGGCATCCTCCATCAGCACGACGCCAACGCGGAAGAGGGACTCAGGGGCGTAGGAGCTGTCCGGCTGGTCACGGACGAGCTTCCGGTAGGCCTCGATCGCCTCCTTGGATTTCTTTTTCCCCTGGTAAAGCTCGCCTATCGTGAACTGCGCCTTCGCGGAGGTAGTGGAGCGCGGGGCGTTGTCCCGGACGTTTCCTAGCATCTCGGCGACCTTCTTCGTATCCAAGCGGGTCTTGAGACCGGCGAAGGAGGATTTCACTTCACCATCCGCCGCGCGTTGGGCCATGCTCGCCTGGCGGTCCAGTGCCTTGGAGTAATTCCCGCTGCCCTGGTAACGTGTGAGGAACTTCTGGTAGGCCTCGAAGGATTTCAGGACATTGCCGCTTTCCTCAAGCAGCTCCGCCTGGCGGAAACGCGCCTCCGGGGCGGACGGTGCGAAGGGATAGTCATCCGCGACCTTCTCGTAGAGCTTGATCGCGGAGGAGCGGCTCCCTGCGGAATCCGCAGCCTTCGCCTTCACGAAAAGAGCCTCGCCCTGGCCGGAGGCCGCCTGGCTGTTTCCAGCAAGGGACATCACGTCCTTGTCATTGCCACAGGAAACCACCATCACCGCACCCGTTATCAATACCGCCGCAAGGGGAACACACTTCGTCATGCCGGAAACCATAGGAGCTTTGGCGCGGCGGGAAAGAGGAAAGTCACTTACCTTTTTTCCACTCCGGGTCGGGACTTCCGGGTGGCTTCCGTTTACCGGTGCTTTTTGAAAATCGCAAGGGTGCGCTCGCGCTCCGTCTTGTGATCGACGCAGGGGAGGGGATAGGCGTCCGCAAGTGGCTTGCCGTTTTCCGGTGGGACTTGGAATTTTTTCGGATCGACGTGTATCAGCTCAGGGATCCAGCGTCTGATGTATTCGCCTTTGGGATCATGTCTCGCGGTCTGCGACCAGGGGTTCTGGATGCGGAAGTAGGGCGCGGCATCGGCTCCGGTGCCGGCGGACCACTGCCAGCCGCCGTTGTTCGAAGCGATCTCGCCATCGGTGAGGTGTCGCATGAAGTGGGACTCGCCGAGTTTCCAATCGATGTGGAGATCCTTCGTGAGGAACATCGCGGTGATCATGCGGACGCGGTTGTGCATGAAGCCGGTTTTCAGGAGTTGGCGCATTCCCGCATCGACGATGGGGAATCCGGTCTCCCCGGTTTTCCATTTCTCGAAATTTTCGCCAGGCTCGTCCCATGGCAGGCCTTTCCAGTCCTCGTTGAATTCCTGGTCGAGGACATGCGGAAAATGGTGGAGGATGGCGAAGTAGAACTCCCGCCAGGCGAGTTCCTTGATATAGATCCCGATGGAATCCCTCGGACCGGCATGAGCGGATTTCTGCTTCTCCGCGATTTTTCCGTAGAGAGTGCGGATGGAAATGAGGCCGTGGCGAAGATCCTGCGAGAGACGGGAGGTGGCTTGCTTGGCGGGGAGATCGCGGAGGTCGGCGTAATCGCGGATGATTTCGGAAACGGCGTGATCCATGCGCTTGCGGGCTGCACGCTCACCGGGTTCGGGGAGTTCCGCAGTAGGTGTTTCCAGCCCCCATTGGGCGACGGTGGGGAGATCCAGGGAGCGGATGTTTTCCGGAGTATCCATGAATTTCGGCTTAGGAAGCGGGGCGGGTTTGTCGCGGGTGATCCAGTTGTTGTAATAGGGCGTGAAGACTTTGTAGGGCTTGCCGGATCCGGTGAAAATCTCATCGGGGTTGTGGAGCGCGATGTCGTCATGGCCGTGGCAGGCGACGCCCAAGTCCTCACAAAGGGACGCGAGTTTTATTTCCACAGCTTTTCCAAACGGATCGGGATCGCGGTTGAAATGGATTGCCGTGGCCTTGGTTTCCCCAGCGAGGTTTTTCAAAGCGGAAATTGCCTCCCCCTCGCGGATGATCAAACGACCATTGAGAGTTTCGAGATTCCTGGAAAGCGATTCCAGGCATCCGCAGAGGAAATGCTGACGGTTCGGCCCCGTCCAGGCGTGCTCTTTTTTCCAGGAACTCAGGACATACACCGGAACGACCGGGAGTCCGTGCCGGGAAGCGTGATAAAGCGCGGTGTTGTCCGCGATGCGGAGATCGCGGCGGAACCAGAGGATGACACAGGACATGCCGGACTAGAGCACCGTTTCGCGGACGGAAAACCTGAAAAATCCTTCAGAACTTCTCCAGAATCACCTCGGTCTTCTTTACCGTCGCGGGCGTGAGCTTGCCGTTCACTCTTTTCGCGCCATTCAGAACCTCCTTGATCCCCTCCAGAGCGGTTTCGGCGGCATCCAGCGACTTGCGCGGCCCTCCGAATTTCTTGTCGGAAAAATATTTGGTGAATGTTGTTCCCGAGCGGCTGATGCAAAGACGCCATCCTTCGAAGGCTGCATTCTCGTACGTAAAGCGCGTTAGATTTTTCTTCGACTTCATGGAAAAGATCAGAGGGACGACTAATACAAAGACAACTTCGGTGTCGAATTCCAAGCACAATCGCCATTTTGTTCGGGCAAAAATGCCGGATTTTGTGATTTTTCGAGAAAAAACATTGCCAGAAGCCCCCGGAGCGATTCTCTTCGCGCCCCGCGAGTGAAAAGAAATTAACCGCCGTCGGTCCTCTGGGCGTGCCAACGCCCATACTCGCGAGAGGGAAACCCGGCAACCAATATACCAAATGTCAGCCACAACACTTGCTCGTTTCGAGCTTCCGAACCGCCTCGTCCGCAACGAGGACACCGCCACCGATACCTACGCCCAATTCGTCGCCGAGCCATTCGAGCGCGGATACGGCCACACCATCGGGAACACGCTTCGCCGCGTCCTGCTTTCCTCGCTTGAGGGAGCCTCGATCACCTCAGTGAAAATCGCCGGCGTGCAGCACGAATTCTCCAGCCTTCCCGGTGTTGTCGAGGACGTCACGGACATCGTCCTGAACCTCAAGAAAGTCAAATTCTCCCACAACGAGAAGGATGCGCGCATCCTTTCCATCAAAGTGGAGAAACAAGGAGTCGTCACCGCTGGCGACATTATCGAAGATCACATCTACTCCGTGGTCAACAAGGACCAGGTCATCTGCACCCTCGACAAGAAAGTGAAGTTCGATTGCGAATTCGAAGTCCGCGTCGGACGCGGTTTCTTCACCGGAGACGAGAACAAGCGCAAGGATCAGCCGATCGGCGTCATCGCGATCGACTCAATTTTCTCACCTGTCACCCGCGTCAAATACAGCGTCGATACCACCCGGGTTGGCCAGATGACCGATTACGACAAGCTCACCCTGGACGTGTGGACCGACGGTCGCATCACTCCCCAGGACGCGCTGCTTCAAGCCTCCGCCATCCTTCGCCATCATCTTGATGTGTTCGTCAACTACGATGAGAACGCCGTTGATTTCGAAGAGGCTCCGGCCGAGTCCAGCGAGGAGAACGCCGCTCTCAAGAAACTTCTCAACATGTCCGTCAACGAGATCGAGCTTTCCGTCCGTGCGGCGAACTGCCTGAACAACGCCAACATCACCTCCGTCGGCCAGCTCGCCATGAAGTCGGAAGCGGAAATGCTCAAGTATCGCAACTTCGGCAAGAAGTCGCTCAACGAGATCAAGGACAAGCTGGTCGAACTCGGCCTCGGCCTTGGAATGTCCTTCGAGCCATCACTGCTTTCCAGCGGTTCCATCGCCTCCCGCGGCCCACGCCTCGGTGCGGAAGATGAAGCTCCGGTCGGACTCGCCGATCTTATCGCACAGAACCTTGACGACTGAACCGTCACCACCACCCAATCATTAACTCCAGAAAAGGAAGCCACCGATGAGACATCGCCGCAATACCACCAAGCTTAAACGCAACACCGCCCACCGTAAGTCCCTGCTCGCGAACCTCGCGTGCAGCCTGATCGAGCACGGGCGCATCAAGACCACCCTCGGAAAAGCCAAGGCCCTGCGCCCTGTCGCCGAGAAACTCGTGACCCAGGCCAAGCGCAACGACCTGCACTCCCGCCGTCTCGCCATCGCGTTCCTTCGTCAGAAGGATTCCGTGACGAAACTTTTTGCGGAGATCGCACCGGCCGCTGGCGATCGCCAGGGCGGATACTGCCGCATCACCAAACTCGGCCAACGCATGACCGACGCCGCTCCGATGGCCATCATCGAGTGGGTTGACCAAGCCGAACTCGGTGCCGATGACGAGATCGAGGAAGTCGCCGCCGAGGCCACCCCCGAGCCGGAAGCCAAGCCGGCGAAAAAAGCCGCCAAGAAAAAGGCTGCCAAGAAAGTGGAAGAGCCTGCCGCAGCGGAAGCCTAGTCAGACCGCTTTTTAGAAAAATCAGACAAGCCCTCCCGTGGAAACGCGGGAGGGCTTTTTTTATTCATTTCATTTTCCTGGCGATCTGCTTTTTGAACAGCGGCAGGAATTCCGTCTCAATATAGGCGTGTGCCTTCGCGAGTCCCTCGGCGCGGTAGATGTTTCCGATGATGGCCTCGACGCTGGTGGGGTTTCCGAAGGCGCTGAGGAATTCATTGGACGTGAGGTGGGTGAACCAGACTCCATCCATGCAGCCGCGCTCACGGAGAACGAATTCCCGGGCATACAGGGCGAGGACGGCATCGCCTATCCAGGCGGCTTCACGTTCGATTTTAAGCGCTTCGTTGCGGGTCACGCGGCGGATGGTGGAACTATGGGATAGGACGTGCCAGTCTTTCCGCCCGTTCGCGGCTGATTCTTTGGCGCAGCCTGTCCTCGGATTCGGAATCCCAGTAGCCGGGCTGGAGCTCGAGGAAAACGGAGGAGTAGGGCAGGGCGGAGGGTGTGCGGATTACCAGCACGTCGAAGCTCTGGTTCGCGGATTCCATCAGTGTTAGAAGGGACTGCTGATCCAGCTCTGTAGTCTCGTGTCCGTGCAGCGAAGCCTGGATCTGGCCGCGGAAGTGGTCGATGCCGGGTGCGAAATCATTTTCCACCGCACGCACTTCCCGCGTGAGATATATGCGCGGGCGGACGTTCTGCGTGCTTTCCAAGGCGTTGAGAACGTAATCGAGCACTTCGGGGATTTCCGCGCTGGCGTTCACCTGCCGGATACCGGGGCGGCTGTGTGCGGGAAACGAAGCCTCCGCTATGACGATCCAGTTCCGGTATCCGAGCTGGCTGACCTGGTTGTTCACCGAGCCGCGCCAGTCACGGTTCGCGCCCATGGTTCCGCATCCCACCAACGAGAAGGCGATGAGGAGTGCTGCGAAGGAACCGGGAAATTTCATGAATTCCAGAATAGGTTCGCGCGTTGTGTCTGTCAACGGGCGTGGGATTTGAATAGGGAGCGCCTCAGCAATCGCGGTGTGAACCGTCGCAGAAAGGCGGGTTTTTGGTGGCCTTGCACTGGCAGAGGCTGAAGGTGGTTTTCTCGGTGACTTCGAGCTTTTTCGGCTGGAGTCCGGTGCCTTTGTGGGAGCCGTCACAGAAGGGGCTGTGGCTGGTCCGCCCGCATGAGCACCACCAGTAAGTGCCCGGTTCCAGCTCCAAGCGGATGGCCCGGGTATCGGTGGGTATGGGTTCTTCCGGCATTGCGGCTTAACGATTTTCCGAGGCGGAGGAATCGACAGTGGCGATCATATCCGGGGTGTCAGCTCCGACGGATACAGTGGAGCCGAGGCGACCCTGGACCTTGTATTTTTCCGGAGGAACCTGGTGGAAATAGGTGGCTCCAAGCCAAGCGAGAAGGAGGGTGGAGGAGGCTCCAATGAATTTGCGGACGCTCATCAGTTCGGTAACGTGTGGAAAAGGGATAGGGGCGCGGCGGTTATGGCAGCTTGGCCGAACGTTGACAACTAAAATCAGCTTTCCTGATATTTTAGTTTGGTTGATCAATTGGAACTTGCCCCGAGGGGCATCAGGGATCATCCACATGGGCATGTTGCCATCCGCCGTGTTGTTTGATTTTGACGGGATTCTCGTGGACACCGAATGGGCGATTTACCAGGCATGGCTGAAAACTTTCCAGCGCCATGGTCAGGATCTGCCGCTTTCACTTTATACCCGCTGCATCGGATCGGACTTCGACGCCTGGTCCCCCAAGGCCCATTTGGAGGATCTCACCAAGCTGGGCTTCGACTGGGTGGAAATGGACGAGGAAAGGCAGGTGGAGATTCGCGCCGAACTTGAGGAGGAAGGGCCGATCACGGGGGTGATCGATTTTTTGGAAGAGATCCAGGCGAGGAACATCCCACTGGGCGTCGTCTCCAGCTCATCTCACTCGTGGGTGGACGGCTGGCTGGATAAGCTCGCGTTGCGCCCGTTTTTCCAGGAAGTGATCTGCCGTGGCGACGCTCCTGCGATCAAGCCCGCGCCCGATCTCTATCTGGCCGCCTCAGCGAAACTGGAGGTCGTCCCGAAAGATTGCTTGGTGATCGAGGATTCCCTGAACGGGCTGCTGTCCGCCAAAGCCGCCGGTATGAAAACCTGGATCGTTCCGAACCGCGTCACCGCCGCCCTTGATTTCAAAACCGCGGACAGGATTTTCCAGACCTTCCGAGAGGCCAACGAAGAACTCTTCAGGACCTAGCGTTGAGATCTGAGTTATAGCCCCGACGGGTGGCGCATGACGTGGCCTTTGCCTTGGCGTGTCGCGGTTTTCCATCTGGGTCCGCTGCGTCCGCTTCCTCCGCCCGTGTCCAGGCGCAGTCCGGCCACCGTCATGAAAACATGCCCGTTGCGGACGTAAACGGTGATCCACTTGCCGTCTCCCTTTTTCCCGTATTCGAAAAAGCCCTTGGAAGTCAGGCAACCTTTCAGCAGGCCGGCCTCACGCAGGACGTATGAGGTGGTGCCGGAGCAATCATAGCCGCTGTCCAGAAAGTTCGCATGGCCACCGCCCCATTTGTAAGGTTTGCCCTGGAGGCGGTTGCCTGCGGCGATGGCTTTTTTGACGGCTGCCGGCGCACCTTTCGGCGCGTAGGCGATACCGTTTTTGATCATCGCGGTCCGACCGGAATCGAAGCGATAGGATACCGGCTGCTTGGCCTTGACCTGGCTGGAGCAGGATGGGAGCAGGCAGATGACTGGCAGTGCCAGTACCAGTAGCAGGGAAAAATTTTTCATGCGGGGATTTTACGGGAAAAATGTTAAGCGATCCAGATTATTTTTAAAAATTAAATAAAATTTCCTTCATCCAAGGCTGCGACGAACTCCCGGATGGCCTTCGCACGGTGGCTGAGCGTGTTTTTTACCTCGGCACCGAGGTCAGCCAGAGATTCCGTAAAGCCCGCCGGGATGAACAGCGGATCATATCCGAATCCTCCCTTGCCCGAGGGAGTCTCAGCGATCCTGCCCTCGACCGTCCCACGGAACACAGCCTTTTCCTCCCCGTCTTTCGCGAGAACGAGGGTGCAGAGAAAACGGGCGGAGCGGTTTCCCATGCCATCCATTTCCGCAAGCAGCTTCGCGTTGTTCTTCGCATGGTTCCCTTCCTCCCCCCCGTAGCTCGACGAACACACACCGGGTGCGCCGTCCAAGGCATCGACCTCCAGACCGGAATCGTCCGCTAGCACCCAACCCGCTACCCTGGTGCTGATTGCTGCCGCCTTGAGTCTCGCGTTCTCCAAAAAGGTGGTTCCGGTTTCCTCGATCTCAGGAAGATCCGGAAATGACAGCACATCCAGTACCTCGAAGCGCTGACCGAGAATCTGCCGGATCTCCTGGGTCTTGTGGGCGTTGCGGGTGGCAAGTATCAGGCGTGGCGGCTGCGGCATGGCGCATGAAATCCCGCGAATCTCCCCTTTGCCAAGAAATTTAGAATAAAAACCCGCCTGGGAACGCCTATATCCGTGATGAAAGCAATTACCCACCTGGCAGCCGTGACTTTCGGAGTCGCAGTCCTCGCATCAAGCGCATTCGCGAAAGTCCCCGAAGGATGGGTGACAGAAGTCGATGCCGCCATCGCGCAGGCGAAGAAAGAGAAGAAATCAGTGCTGCTGGAGTTCACCGGCTCCGACTGGTGCCCGCCCTGCATCATGATGCACAAGAAGGTTTTCTCTAAAAAGGAATTCGTCGGACCGGCCTCCAAGGATTTCGTCCTGGTCCATCTCGATTTCCCGAAAGGCGATCCCGAGCTTAAGGAAAAAAACCAGCCCTTCGCGGAGAAATACAAGATCGAAGGCTTCCCGACCGTGATCCTGCTCGACTCCGAGGGGAAGGAATACGACCGCTTCTTCGCTTCCGAATATCCCGATATCGACAAATTCCTCGCCCACCTCAAGGATGCCGGTGAGAAAAAAGAACTCGACTAAGATCCTATGAAAAAACTGATTCTTACCATTACCACCATGCTCGCCGTCGCGGGTCTGGCTCTCGCAGGAGAAGCCACTTGGCTGCACGATTTCGACGCAGCTAAGAAACAGGCCAAGGCCGAGAACAAATCCATATTCATCAACTTCACCGGCTCCGACTGGTGCGGATGGTGCATCAAGCTTGAGAAAGAGGTTTTCTCAAAAAAGGAATTCCAGGATTATGCGAAAGACAACCTCGTCCTCGTGGAAGTGGATTTTCCCGAGAAGAAAAAGCAGTCTGCCGAGGTGAAAGCACAGAACAAGAAACTCGACAAAGAGTTCAAAATCGAGGGTTACCCGACGCTTTTCCTCCTGGATGCCGAAGGGAAAAAACTATCCGGGGACATCGGATACCGCGAGGGTGGTCCGAAGGCTTACGTGGATAACCTGAAAAGCCTTTTGAAAAAATAGGACGAAGCTTCCTCAACTGATTTACACGCCCTGTCCGGATTCCAGACCGCGACAGGGTTTTTCTTTTCATCAGGGGGACTGTGATGCAACTTTCCCGCCCGCCTCCTACCATGTCCGAAACACGCAAACCATTTCCCTTCTTAGACTTCGAACCCAAATGGCAGGCTCGCTGGGACGCTGAAAAAACTTTCCGCACTCCGAATCCGGGCGAAGAAGGCTTCGATGCCTCGAAGCCGAAATACTACGTCCTCGACATGTTTCCCTACCCGAGTGGCGCTGGTCTGCACGTCGGCCATCCCGAGGGCTACACCGCCACGGACATCATCGGGCGCTACAAGCGCATGCAGGGCTTCAACGTCCTGCACCCGATGGGCTACGATTCTTTCGGCCTTCCCGCCGAGCAATACGCGGTCAAGACCGGCCAGCATCCGGCCATCACCACCGCAGCGAACATCGAAACCTTCCGCCGCCAGTTGAAATCGCTTGGATTCGCCTATGACTGGGATCGCGAGATCGCCACAACCGATCCCGGCTACGTCCGCTGGACCCAATGGATTTTCCTCCAGATCTACAACTCGTATTTCTGCGAGGAATCGAACAAGGCGAAACCCGTTTCCGAGCTGGAGGCGAAAGGCTGGAGCCGTGAGGAAATTGACCAAGTACGCCTCGCCTTCGTCGCTGACACGCCCGTCTGGTGGTCGCCGGATCTTGGCACCGTCCTCGCGAACGAAGAAGTCGAGGAATGGAAATCAAAAGGACACACCGTAGAGCGTCGTCCGCTGCGCCAATGGATGCTGCGTATCACGAAATACGCCCAGCGCCTCATCGATGAACTCGACACTCTTGATTGGCCGGAGGGGATCAAGCTGCTTCAGAAAAACTGGATCGGTCGGAGCGAGGGTGCTTCAGTGAAATTTCAAATTTCAAATTTCAACTCCCAGGTGGAGGTCTTTACGACCCGTCCTGACACTTTGTTCGGCGCGACCTACATGGTGCTCGCTCCCGAGCATCCTTTCGTTTCTGAAATCACGACAGAGGAAAACAAGACCGCAGTCGAAGCATACAAGAAAGCCTGCTCCGCGAAATCCGATCTGGATCGCACCGACCTGAACAAGGACAAGTCCGGCGTTTTCACCGGTGCCTACGCGGTCAATCCTGTGAACGACGAGAAGATCCCTGTCTGGATCGCAGACTACGTGATGATGGGCTATGGCACCGGCGCGATCATGGCGGTCCCAGCGCATGACGAGCGGGATTTTGAGTTCGCGCAGCGTTTCGATTTGCCTGTCCTTCAGGTGGTGCAGCCTGCCGACGAATCCAGTTGGCAGGGCTACACCAATCCGGGAACTGCGGTGAACTCCGGATTTCTCGATGGAATGCCGACCAATCAAGCCAAGGCCGAGATAATCAAATGGTTGGTCGAAAACCAAAAGGGCGATCGCAAGATCCAGTTCAAGCTCCGCGACTGGCTGTTCTCCCGCCAGCGCTACTGGGGCGAGCCGTTTCCTATCCTTTGGAAAGACGGCCAGCACTTCGCAGTCCCGGATTCCGAGCTGCCCTTGCTCGCGCCGCCGCTGGACGATTACAAACCCTCCGGCTCGCCCGAACCAATTCTCACCAAAGCCCGCGAATGGGTCGAGCTTCCTGATAGTGTGACCCGCGAGACGAACACCATGCCGCAATGGGCCGGCTCCTGCTGGTATTACCTCCGCTACTGCGATCCTAGTAATCCCGACCGTTTCATTTCAAAGGAGGTGGAAGACTACTGGTCCAGCGAAAAGCCGGGCATGGTCGATCTTTATGTGGGAGGTACGGAACACGCCGTACTTCATCTGCTTTACGCGCGGTTCTGGCATAAAGTTCTGTTCGACCTAGGGCACGTCCGCACAACCGAGCCATTCCAGAAGCTGGTCAACCAGGGTCTGATCATGGGCGAAGATGGGCAGAAGATGTCCAAATCACGCGGCAACGTCGTGAACCCGGATGATGTCATTTCCGAATACGGAGCGGATTCCCTGCGTCTTTATGAAATGTTCATGGGGCCGCTGGAACAAGTGAAGCCGTGGCAGATGAAAGGCGTGGAGGGAGTATCCCGTTTCCTCGCCCGCGTCTGGCGGCTTGCCATTTCCGACGAAGGAGAAGTTTCCGGAAAAATCCAGAACGTGCCTTGCTCTGACAAGGAGCTGCTCCGCGTTGTCCACGAGACGATTAAAAAAGTCGGTGAGGACATCGAGAAACTCAGTTTCAATACGGCCATCTCCCAGATGATGATCTGCACGAATGCTTTCACGCAGACCGAGGTGGTTCCGCTAAAGGAATTCGTCCAGTTCCTCACCGTCCTGAACCCATTCGCTCCGCATCTCTCGGAAGAAGTCCATGAGCGAGTGGCGGCGGTTTTCAACCGCCAAGCCAGATATCTCTCAGAAACCGAATGGCCAGCCTACGACGAGGAGGCGCTCATCCGGACCGAGTGCGAACTCGTCGTGCAGGTCAACGGCAAGCTCCGCGACCGCATCTGGATGGCGATGGACGCGCCGGAAGAGATCGCGAAGGAGAAGGCTTTTGCTTCTGAAAAAGTCAAAGAGCACATTGAAGGGAAAACCCTGCGCAAGGTGATCTACGTTCCAGGGAAGATTATGAATCTGGTGGTGAACTAGGAGCAAGGAGGGGCTGCATTCTGCTGCCCGGCAACCCCAGCCATTTCCCGGAAGGCCGGGCAGCAGAATGCAGCCCCTCCATGCGCTACGCGCCCCCGATTGGAAGAATCAGAGTAAACACACTTCCCGATCCTTCGGAGCTTTCCACTGTGAGGCTTCCGCCGTGGGATTCCGCGATCCGTTTACAGATGGCGAGGCCAAGGCCCGCTCCGCCGCTGGCGCGGTTGCGGGAGGCGTCGGCTCGATAGAAACGCTCGAAGATATGAGGGAGATGATTTGCTGGAATTCCTGGGCCGTTGTCGGAAACGGATAGGCACGCAATCCCGTTTTGGGAAGTAGTCATGATATGGACATTGGATCCCGGCGGGCAGAATTTCACGGAGTTGCCGAGAAGATTCATGGCGATCCGGCCTATCTGATCGCCGTCGCCGAGACATTTTGCACTCGCGAGATCCTGGCGAATCGTAATTCCTTTTTCAGCAGCCAGAGGGGCGGTCAGGAGGATCTGTTCCACTGCGATGTCTGCGAGATCAACTGTGGAAAAATTACGTTTTCCTTTTTCCGAATCGATGATGGCGAGCTGCAACAGTGATTCGATGAGGTCGTTCATGCGCTGGGCGGAGCGGCGCGTTACGATGATGGCCTCCCGGTAATCTTCGGCGCTGCGGTCAGCTTTGAGCGCGAGTTGGGACTGTGCGAGGATCACTGAAACCGGAGTGCGGAGTTCATGGGCGGCGTCCGAGGTGAAGCGGGACTGTTCCTCGAATGCATCGTCCAGCCGTGTGAATGTCTCGTTGAGAAGTCCGGCGAGTTGGCCGAGCTCGCTTCCGGTTTCCCCGGTGCGTATCCTTTCCTTGAGATTTCCCCCGGCGATACGCTGTGCGGCCAGGCTGATATCGGAAATCGGTCGCAAAGCCCTGGTCGCGATCCACCATCCGCCCGCCAATCCGATGGCTAGCACCGCCGCTCCGGTGAGTCCCAGTTTCCATGCCAGCTCGCCCAGCTCGCGCTCCATCGCAGTTGTCGAAGCGCCGACGAGGATGCATTCGCCGGGCGGGGTGAAAATGTAAAATTCCCTCATGCCGTTCCTTTGGCGGATGAGTTTTTCGAGACCGGAATCCTTGGCAGGTAATCCTATACCTGAAGGCGCGGAGGAGGAGCGATCCATCACTTCTCCACGGCGTGTCCAGACCTGATAATAGAAGCCACCATTGGATGTCTTCGGGAAAAGGGATTGGATCTCCGGGGATTGGAAACCCGGCGGCCGCCGGGGGCCTTGCCGCGATGGATCATCCCGTGGGGGGCGATCTCCGGGCGGCCCGGAATTTTTCCCAAGCGAGGAAGTCAGTGCTCCGAGCCGTGTTTCCAGATCGAGGTCGAACCGGCGGAGAGCGTTTGATTTCTCCAAACGGTAGGCCGTCACACCAAGCCCGGCGCACATCGCGAGAAGGAGAGCGCCATGCCATGACTGGATGCGCCAGCGTATGGATTTCCTGAAGCTCATGTCTCGATGGAGTAGCCGAGTCCGCGATAGGTGGTGATCAGTTCAGCGCCGAGTTTTCGCCGGAGGTTCGAGACCTGCACGTCGATGATATTGGACATCGGTGTGTCGTTCTCATCGTAGAGGTGGTCGTAAAGTTCGGTGCGGGTGACGATGCTGCCGCGCCGCCTGGCAAGGAACTCCAGAAGCGGATACTCCCCGCCGGTGAGAATCACCGACTCGCCGGATTTCGCGACGCGGCGCGAGGCGGTGTCGATGGTGATTTTCCGGATGGAAATGATGGCGCTGGCATCCCCCTGGGAACGGCGGACGATCGCGCGGAGACGGGCGGAGAGTTCGTCGAGATCGAAGGGCTTCGCAAGGTAGTCGTCCGCGCCGGAATCGAGACCCCGGATGCGGTCGGCGACATTGGCGCGCGCGGTGAGCATGAGGACGGGCGTGCTTTTGGAAAGCCGGAGGCGGCGCAGGATCTCGAAGCCATCAAGGCCTGGCAGCATCGCATCGAGCACGATAGCATCGTAGTCCCATTCCATGGCCTTGTGAAGTCCTTCGGTGCCCTCGGCGGCTTCGTCCACGGCGTGGCCTTCCTCGCGCAACGCCTGCGAGAGCGTGCGGAGCAGATCGGGTTCGTCTTCGACTATGAGGATTCGCATCGGCGGGGGATGGATAGCATTTCAGAGATGAACGCACGATGAATGGATTTTTCCAAAAAAATCGCGCCATTCATGCGCCGTTCATGGAGGAAATGGCAGACTGCGGGCGAATCGTGAACAGGATCATCAAAGTCGCCAGCGTGTTTTGCCTGACCGCACACCTCCATGCACAGCCGCGTCTGGATGTGAGTCTCGACGCGCTATTCGGTGATCGCCCGCTGGCATTCGATACGCTGGCATTCGAGACTGGGGAAGGGCGGAGGATTTCCATAACCCGCTGCGATCTTCTGCTTTCGAAAGCGGCTTTGCGCAGGGCGGATGGCGAGTGGATCGGAGCTGGTTCATGGGCGGCGTATGTCAGTCTGCGGGATGGGCGCAGTTCGTTTTCGCTAAACGGAATCCCGGAGGGGAAATACACGGCGCTACGGTTCAACATCGGCGTGCCACCGGAAACCAACGCTGGTGACCCGGCCAAATTTCCCGCAGGGCATCCGCTGAATCCTGCAGTGAACGGGATGCACTGGGGCTGGCAGGGTGGGTATATATTCGCGGCCATTGAGGGTCGCTGGCGTGATGGGGACGGGACGCTTTCCGGGTTTTCCTACCACATCGCGAATGACGGGAACATGGCTTCCGTGGAGCTTCCGGTGGAGCTGGACATGTCCCAGGGACGCTTGCTGCGGGTGGCATTTCACGCGGATCGCATCTTCGAGGGGCTGGCGATTTCCAAGGAAAACTCTTCCACGCACTCCCGGGATAGCGATAGCACCGCCGGGTTGATTCGGGAAAATTTAAGGCGTGCGTTCAATGTGAAAAATGTCACGGCGACTCCGGATTTTGCGGAGGCGGTCGCACGCTCGAAAGCTCTTATCGCTCCGGAG
>Ga0105047_10007681_pt1 | contig 18116 bp, 15 predicted proteins | sample MAT04_FD_78384 | JGI IMG/M metagenome (GOLD analysis project Ga0105047, IMG submission 78384) | Freshwater microbial communities from Lake Fryxell liftoff mats and glacier meltwater in Antarctica - MAT-04 (megahit assembly) | ecosystem: Environmental > Aquatic > Freshwater > Ice > Liftoff...
GAGCGCAGCGATCGATGACAGCGGCTCAAAAGGTGTGCCGCATTGAAGGTGCTTTCTTTGCTTCCTTTCTTTGCACCCGCAAAGAAAGGGAGTCGGCCGCCGGGCCGAAACCCCGGCCTACGTCAAGCAGCGCAGGTAGAAAGGCCGGGACACACGCGAACGTCCGCAACGGGCCGCAAGCTGCCATCCCACACTGACATGCGCATCCTCTACGTCGCCGACGCCCAGAGCGTGCACACGCGCCGCTGGGCCGAGGCTTTCCGCGACCTGGGCGTGCAGGTGCACGTGGCCAGTTTCAGGCCGGCGCAGATCGCGGGTGTCGAGGTGCATCGCTTGCCCACCGGCGGCCTGGGCAAGGTCGGCTACCTGCTCGCCGTGCCCGCGCTGCGGCGCTTGGCCGCCAGGCTGCGGCCCGACGTCGTACATGCGCAGTACCTCACCAGCTACGGCTTCCTCGCGGCCGTGGCAGGGCTGCGGCCGCTGGTCGTCACTGCGTGGGGCAGCGACGTGCTCGTGAGTCCGCGAGAGTCGCGCCTGTCGCGCGCGCTCGTCGGCTACGCGCTGCGCCACGCCGACCGCGTGACGACGGTGGCCGAGCACATGAACGCCGCCGTCGTCGCGCTGGGGGCGCCGGCCGTGCGTGTGCAGGCCGTGCCCTTCGGCGTCGACACCACGCTGTTCCGTCCGCCGGCCGTGCCGCGCGCCGAACCACCGCCGCTGCGCGTGATCTGCACACGCAACTTCGCGCCCGTCTACAGCGTGCACACGTTGGTCGAGGCGGCGCAGCTGCTGCAGGGCCGCGGAGTGGCCTTGACGCTCGAACTCGTCGGCGCCGGGCCGCTGCGCGCCGAACTGCAGGCGCAGGTGCAGGCTGCCGGTCTGGCGCCGGTGACGGTATTCCACGGCCACGTCGACCATCCGCGGCTGGTGGCGCTTTTGGGTGCAGCGCAGGTCTTCGTGAGCCCGGCGGTGTCGGACGGCAACAACGTCTCGCTCAACGAGGCCATGGCCTGCGGCTGTTTCCCCGTGGCCACCGACATCCCGGCCAACGCGCAGTGGATGGAGCATGGCCGCAACGGCCTGCTCTTCCGTCCTGGCGACGCTGCCGGCCTGGCCGATGCCCTTGCGCACGCAGCGGGCGACGCCGCGCTGCGCAGGGCGGCAGCGGCGGCCAACCGCCTTATCGTCGAGCAACGCGCCGATTGGCAGGTCAACGTGCAGCGCATGCGTGGCATCTACGAAAACTTGATGCGCTTGCAGGAGTCGAGATGAGCAGGTCCTGGACGGTCTTCGGCACTGGCGCCCATGCGCGCAAGGCGGCGCACTGCGCACTGGGTGCGGGCCAGGGGGTGACGGCCTTCGTCGATGAAGACGCCGCGGCAACTTCGCCACTGCCCGGCGTGCCGGTGCTGCCAGCGGCGAATTGGGCCACGGCGGCCGGCAAGGGCGGCGCGCTCTTCGTCGCCATCGGCCGCGCCGACGTGCGCCGGCGCCTGATGGACGACGCCGCCGCACGCGGCTGGAGCCTGCCACCGCTACTGCACCCGCTGGCCAGCGTGGCGCCCGACGCGGTGCTGGGCGAAGGTGTACTCGTGGCCGCCGGCGCCGTGGTGGAAAGCGGAGCGCGCATCGGCCGCGGCGCCATCGTCGACATCGGCGTGCTGGTCGACCACGACGCCGTGGTGGCCGACTTCTGCCACCTGCGCCCGGGCCAGGTGTGCCCGGCCGGCAGCGTGTGGCCCGCATGAGGCTGCTGCTGGTCAACCACTACGCCGGCAACCCGGCGCTGGGCATGGAGTTCCGGCCCTACTACCTGGCGCGTGAATGGGTGCGCGCGGGCCATGCGGTGCAGATCGTCGCGGCCGACCACTCGCACGTGCGCGCCACCCAGCCGCCGCCCGGCGACAGCGTGCTCGACGGCATCGCCTACCGTTTCTATCCCACGCCGGCCTACCAGGGCAACGGGCTGGGCCGCGTGCGCAACATCGCGACCTTCCTGCACCACCTTTTCTACGATACACCGCGTCTCGTGCGCGAGTGCCGGCCCGACGTGGTCATCGCCAGCAGCACCTACCCGCTGGACATCTGGGTGGCCCGGCGCATTGCGCGCAAAGCTGGCGCGAAGTTGGTGTACGAGGTGCACGACCTGTGGCCGCTGAGCCCGATCGAGCTGTCGGGCATGTCGCCCCGCCATCCGTTCGCGCTGCTGTGCCAGGCTGCCGAAAACGCCGCCTACCGCGACGCCGATGTCGTCATCAGCATGCTGCCCAAGGTGCAGCACCACATGGCTGCTCATGGCCTGGACCTGAAGAAGCTGGCCATCGTGCCCAACGGCATCACGCTGGACGAGTGGCAGGGCACGCCGCCGCCACTTCGCGAAGACGTGGCCACGGCACTGTGCAGCGCTGCGGCGCAAGGCACCGTGGTGGGCTACGCCGGCAGCATGGGTGCACCGAACGCGCTGGACACGCTTCTCGACGCCGCCGCACTGCTGAAGAACGAGCCGATGCGCTTCGTGCTGGTGGGCAGCGGCCACGAAGCCGCCCGTCTGGCGCAGCGTGTGGCCGTCGAAGGGCTGGTGAACGTGGCGCTGCTGCCGCCCATCCCCAAGGCCCAGGTGCCGGCTTTCCTGGCGCATGTGCACGTTGCCTACATCGGCTGGCAGCGGGTGCCCATCTACCGCTTCGGCATCGCGCCGAACAAGCTGATGGACTACATGATGGCCGGCTGCGCCGTGCTGCATTCGGTCGACGCCGGCAACGACCCGGTGGCCGAGGCCGGCTGCGGCCTGACCGTGCCGCCGCAGGACGCCGCCGCGGTGGCCGACGGCCTGCGCCACCTGGCCGCCGTGTCGCCCGACGAGCGCCGTGTGATGGGCGAACGCGGCCGCAGCTTCGTGCTGGCCCACCACACCTACCCGGTGCTGGCGCGGCGTTTCCTGGAGGCGCTGGCGTGACGGGCGACCACCGCCCCGGACCGCGGGACGAGACCCGCGCCGTCATCGAGCGCTACGCACGCCGCACGGCGCCCGACCGCTACAGCCCGCTGCGTCCCGAGGTCTGGCAGGGCCTGCAGGAGCGCCAGCGCGCGATGCTGCGCGGCTTCGTGGCGCGCGGCTGCAACAGCCTGGCCGGCCTGCACATCACCGAGGTGGGCTGCGGCGCCGGCGGCAACCTGCTCGAACTGCTGCGCCTGGGCGCCACGCCGACTAACCTGACGGGCCTGGAGCTGCTGCCCGAGCGCCACGCCGCCGCCTGCCAGGTGCTGCCCACGGCGGCCACGGTGTGGCTGGGCGACGCCACGCAGGCCCCCATCGTCGCCGAGAGCCAGGACCTGGTGCTGCAGTCGACCGTGTTTTCGTCGCTGCTCGACGACAACTTCCAGCAGCGCATGGCCGACACGATGTGGTCGTGGCTGAAACCGGGCGCTGCCGTGCTCTGGTACGACTTCACCGTGAACAACCCGAAGAACCCCGACGTGCGCGGCGTGCCGCTGGCGCGTGTGCAACGGCTCTTTCCGCAGGGCCGCATCAGCGCGCAGCGCGTGACGCTGGCGCCGCCGCTGGCACGCGTGCTGTGCCGCTGGCACCCGCGCCTGTACGGCGTGTTCAATGCGTTGCCCTTGCTGCGCACCCACGTGCTGGCCTGGATCACCAAACCCTGAGGCCGCCCGCGCCCTTCACGGCGCGCCACCGATAATCCACCATGCCCGCCGACAGCCTGCCTTTCCTGCCCTTCGCCCTGCCGGAGATCGGCGACGACGAGATCAACGAGGTCGTCGACACGCTGAAGGGCGGCTGGGTGACCACCGGGCCGAAGTCGCGCCGCTTCGAGGGCGACTTCGCCGAATTCCTGGGCGACAGCACGCGTGGCGAAGCGCTGCACTGCATCGCCGTCAACAGCGCCACCGCCGGCCTGCACCTGGCGCTGGAAGCCCTGGGCATTGGCCCCGGCGACGAAGTCATCACCACGACGCACACCTTCACCGCCACCGCCGAGGTGGTGCGCTACCTGGGCGCCGACGTGAAGCTGGTGGACATCGACCCCGCCACCTTGAACATCGACGTGGCGGCGGTGGCAGCCGCGATCACGCCGCGCACCAAGGCGCTGATGCCGGTGCACTACGCCGGCCTGGCGGCCGACATGCCCGCGCTGCTGGCCCTTGCGCGCAAGCACGGCTTGAAGGTGGTGGAAGACGCGGCGCACGCGCTGCCCACCACCTGCGGCGGCCACCTGATCGGCACATTGGGCAGCGACGCCACCGTGTTCAGCTTCTACGCCAACAAGACCATCACCACCGGCGAAGGCGGCATGCTCGTCACGCGTGATGCCGCCTTGGCCCAGCGCGCCCGCGTGATGCGTCTGCACGGCATGAACCGCGACGCCTTCGACCGCTTCACGGCCACCGTGCCGAGCTGGTACTACGAGGTGGTGGCGCCGGGCTTCAAGTACAACCTGACCGATATCGCCGCGGCGCTCGGCATCCACCAGCTGAAGCGTGCGCAGGCCTTCCAGGCCAAGCGGGAAGAACTCGCCGCGGCCTACGACGAGGCGCTGGCAGGCCTGCCCGTCGTCCTGCCGCCACGCGCTGCTGCCGGCGACCGCCATGCCTGGCACCTCTACGTGCTGCGCCTGGCCGACGGTGCGCGCATCGAGCGCGACCGTTTCATCGAACGCCTGTTCGACGCTGGCATCGGTTGCAGCGTGCACTACATCCCGCTGCACCTGCACCCCTACTGGCGTGACCGCTACGCACTGACGCCCGCCATGTTCCCGCACAGCCAGCATGCCTATGAACGCATGCTGAGCCTGCCGCTGTACACGCGCATGACCTTGGTCGACGTGCAGCGCGTGGCCGACGCCGTGCGCGCGGCGCTAGGATGAGGCAGCAACGCGGTGTGGCGCCATGAACGTACCGACCCTGCCAAAGGTGAGTTTGCAGGACGGTCTGACCTGGGAGAACGCACAGCCCGAGCGCCACGAGTTCCACCGCCGCGAAATCTTCCCGATGGTGGGCGGCCGGCGTGTCCATGGGCGCGCGGTGGGCAACCTCAATCGCCGGCTGTCCGAGGCACTGGACGGCTCGCCCAGCCAGGTCTTCGCCCAGCCGATGAAGGTGCAGATCGGCGACGACACCATGCTCAACTCCGATCTTTTCGTCACCTGCGACAAGGCCGACCTGGCCACCGAGGCGATCCGACGTGCTCGAGGCCGCCAGCGTCGACGCCCGCATCGCGTTGGCCGATGTCTTCGACGGCGAAGACCCGCCGCCGGCCGGGGCGTGAGGCGGCGTCAGAGGGCCGGCGGTGGTACGCGCTGCGCATGGTGGAGTTGCCAGGTAAACATTGTATTTTGATCGCCGCATGATCAAAATGCAGCAATGATTAGCCGCCAGCTCGAGGCCCAGGTCGAACGCCGGCTCTTGCAGTCGCCCGCCGTGGCGCTGCTGGGGCCGCGCCAGGTAGGCAAGACCACCCTGGCGCTTGCAGTTGCCGCCCGGCATGCCGGGGCCGTGTTCCTGGACCTGGAGCGCGCCTCCGACCGCGCCGTGCTGGCCGAGCCCGAGATCTTTCTGCCCCGTGTGCGCGACCGCCTCGTCATCCTGGACGAAGTGCAGCACCTGCCGCAGGTCTTCGCGGCCCTGCGCCCCGAGATCGACGCCCACCGCGTGCCCGGCCGTTTTCTGCTGCTGGGTTCGGCCTCGGGTGAACTGCTGCGCCAGACGGGCGAGTCGCTGGCCGGCCGTGTTGCCTACCTCGAGCTCACGCCCGTGCTGGCATGCGAGATGCCACCCGGCTTGCCCGATCTGCAGCGGTTGTGGCTGCGCGGCGGCTTTCCGCCGAGCTGCCTGGCTTCGGACGATGCGGCAGCCTTCGAATGGCGGCAAGACTTCATCCAGACCTTCCTGCAGCGCGACCTGCCCGGCATGGGCGTGCGCGTGCCCGCGGAAACCCTGCGCCGGTTCTGGACCATGTTGGCGCATCTGCAGGGCCAGATGTTCAACGCCTCGGCCTTGGGCCAGGCGCTGGGCGGTGCTTCGCACACCACCGCGGCCCGCTACCTCGATACGCTGGTGGACACCTTGATGGTGCGCCGGCTGCCGCCGTTCCAGGCCAACCTGGGCAAGCGTCTGGTCAAGTCGCCCAAGGTCTATGTGCGCGACAGCGGCGTGTTGCATGCACTGCTGGGGCTGGCCAGCGTGCGCGACCTGCAGGGCCACCCGGTGGCAGGTGCGTCGTGGGAAGGTTTTGTCGTCGAGCAGGTGGCCGCGGCGCTGCCGCCAGGCGCGCAACTGAGCTTCTACCGCACGGCCGTGGGTGCCGAGCTGGACCTGGTCGTCGAGCTCGGCACGCGAAGGTTCGGCATCGAGATCAAGTTTTCCAGCGCCCCGAAGCCGGCGCGTGGCTTCTGGCAGTCGCTGAAAGACCTGGGCATCGACCGCGCCTGGGTCATCGCCCCCGTGGCACGCGGCTACCCGCTGGCGCCGGGCGTGGAGGTGTTGCCGGTGCACAAAATCAACCAGGTCATCGAGGACATGACACCGTGATCGCCATGCACACCAAGAGCCCCAAGATCGCCAAGGCCAGCCGCGGCGCCAAAACCCGAGCCGACACCGAGCCGCGCCTGTCGCGCCAGCGCAAGCCGAAAGACATGCCCGCCGAAGAATGGCAGCGCATGCTGCGTCGGCAGTTCGGGCGCGACCAGGGCTTCGAGCTGGTCCCGCTGTCCGACGAAAGGCCGGCGCCGATTTTCTCGGACTACAGCGTGCTCAACCCGGCCTCGGGTGGGCGCTACCGCGTGTCCATTCGCGGTGTCGCAGCGGGCGACAACCTGTGCACCTGCCTGGACTACGCCACCAACGACCTGGGCACCTGCAAGCACGTGGAGTTCACCCTCGCGCGGCTGGCCCGGCGCCGCGGCGGCAAGTCCGCGCTGCAACGCGGCTACACGCCCGTGTTCAGCGAGGTCTATCTGCACCAGGCCGGCCAACGCACGGTGCGCTTTCGCGCCGGCAGCGAATGCCCGGCGCCGCTGTTCAAGCGCGCGCGCCAATTGTTCGACGCGGCCGCCGGCGGGGTGCTGCCCCGGGCGCGACTGGGCGAGCTGGACGCCTTCATCGCCGCCGCCAGCCAGGACGCCGCCCGGCAGGGCCACGAACTGCGCATCGATGAACGTGCCCTGGCCTTCGTCGCCCAGGTGCGCGACGGCGAACGCCGGCAGCAGCTGCTGGCGGCTGCCTACCCCAAGGGCGCGGCCGACAAGGGCCTGAGCAAGCTGCTGAAGGGCCGCCTCTACCCCTATCAGGCCGAAGGCGCGCTCTTTGCAGCGCGCGCCGGGCGCGTGCTGCTCGGCGACGAGATGGGCCTGGGCAAGACGGTGCAGGCCATCGCCGCGGCCGAGCTGATGGCGCGGCACTTCGGCGTGCAGCGTGTGCTGGTGGTCTGCCCCACGTCGCTGAAGCACCAGTGGCAGCGCGAGGTGGCGCGCTTTGCCGCGTGGCCCGTGCAGGTGGTGCAAGGCCTGCGCGCGGCGCGGCAGGACCAGTACAAGCAAGACACCTTCTGCCGCATCACCAGCTATGACACCCTGGTGCGCGACCAGGACCTGGTGGCCGCCTGGGCGCCCGAGCTGCTGATCGTCGACGAGGCGCAGCGCGTCAAGAACTGGAACACCGTGGCCGCGCGTGCGCTCAAGCGCGTCGACACGCCCTATGCCATCGTGCTGACCGGCACGCCGCTGGAAAACCGCCTCGAAGAGCTGGTCTCGCTCGTGCAGCTGGTGGACCAGCACCGCCTGGGCCCCACGTGGCGCTTCCTGCACGAACATCAGCAAGTCGACGACATGGGGCGCGTCATCGGCTACCGCCACCTCGACCGCATCGGCGCCACGCTGGCGCCCATTCTGCTGCGCCGTCGCAAGGCCGAGGTGTTGACCCAGCTGCCGGAGCGCGTCGACCAGACCCTGCTGCTGCCGATGACGCCGCAGCAGCGCGTACACCACGACGAGAACGGCCAGGTCGTCACCCGCATCGTGTCGCGCTGGCGCAAGACGGGCTACCTGTCAGACGTCGACCAGCGCCGGCTGCAATGCGCGCTGCAGAACATGCGCATGTCGTGCAACAGCACCTGGCTGCTGGACCACGAGACCGACTTCGGCACCAAGGCCGACGAGCTGATCACGCTGCTGGAAGAGCTGTTCGAGCAGCCCGAGGCCAAGGCTGTGGTCTTCAGCCAGTGGCTGGGCACGCACGAGGTGCTGATGCGACGGCTGCGCAGCAGGGGCTGGGACCACGTGCTGTTTCATGGCGGCGTGCCCGCCGAGAAACGCGGCCTGCTGGTCGACCGCTTCACGAACGAGCCGGGCTGCCGACTCTTCCTGTCCACCGACGCCGGCGGCGTGGGCCTGAACCTGCAGCATGCGGCGGCCACGGTGGTCAACATGGACCTGCCCTGGAACCCGGCCGTTCTGGAGCAGCGCATCGGCCGCGTGCACCGCATGGGGCAGCGGCGTGGCGTGCAGGTGGTCAACCTCGTCGCGCAGGGCAGCATCGAGCAGGGCATGCTGGGCGTACTGGCGTTCAAGAAGTCGCTCTTTGCCGGCGTGCTGGACGGCGGTGCGGGCGAGGTGATGATGAACGGCACGCGCCTGTCGAAGTTCATGGAGAGCGTGGACGAGGTCACTGCCGGGATGGGCGACGCGGAAGTGGCGAGTGCGGCTGCGGGGGCGGCCCTAGCCCCGGTTCCGGCGGAAGTGGTGGCCGATGAGCCTGCGACGGCTGAGGTGCTTGAGGCGTCTGACGCGTCGACAGAGCCCGGGGTGCATGGGTCTGTTCCGACGCACGCGGCGCACCCGGCGACCATCGAATCGCCGCAGCCCGCGCCCGGGTCGCCGGCGGGCTCTGCAGCGTCCGACCCATGGGCGCCCCTGTTGGAAGCAGGCCTGCACTGGCTGTCCACGCTGGCCCCATCGAGCGGCGCCGAGGGCAGCGCCCCAGCGGCGGCCGGCCCCCGCGTCACCACCGACCCAGCCACGGGCGAGCGGCGCCTGAGTCTGCCCCTGCCTGACCCCGCCACGGTGCAGCGGCTGGCCGAGGGTCTGGCGGGCCTGCTGAACAGGGTGCGCGGGTGACCCTGGCCAAGGCGGCGGCAACCGCTCGTGCAACCGCGATGCCGCCCGCATGCTGAAGCGCGCTTTCGACATCCTGGGTGCCTCGGTCGCCCTGGTCTTGCTGGCGCCGCTGCTGCTGGTGGTGGCGTTGTGGATCAAGCTCGACACACCCGGCCCGGTCTTCTACCGCCAGGAAAGGGTGGGGCGGCACGGCGTGCCCTTCCGCATCTTCAAGTTCCGCACCATGCGCCACGGTGCGACCGGGCTGGCGCTGACGGTGGGTGAAGACACACGCATCACGCGTGCCGGCCGGGTGCTGCGCCGCACGCGTGTGGACGAACTGCCGCAATTCATCGACGTACTGCGCGGCACCATGAGCCTGGTCGGCCCGCGCCCCGAGGTGCCACGCTACGTGGCGCACTACCCGCCGGGCCTGCGCGAGCGTGCGCTGGCAGTGCGCCCCGGGCTGACCGACCCGGCCTCGCTGGCGTTCATCGACGAGGGCGAGCAACTGGCCCGGGCCGCCGACCCCGAGCGCGTGTACATCGAAGACATCCTGCCGCGCAAGCTGCAGATCGCGGCCGACTACGCCGAACACGCCTCGCTGGCCACCGACCTGGCGCTGCTGTGGCGCACGCTGCGCGTGCTGCTGGCGCGGGTGCGCTGACCCGGGCGCAGTTCGCTCTGTACAATTTCAACTTCTCACTTTGAAACTGTACAAGTGATGCTTCCCCGCCAAGCCTTGAGCACGCTGCTGTCGATGGCGCGCGGCTTTCCCGTGCTGGCCATCACCGGGCCCCGGCAGTCGGGCAAGACGACGTTGGCGCGCCTGGCCTTTCCGCAGCTGCCCTACGTCAACTTGGAAGATCCCGACACCCGTGCGCTGGTGTTGGGTGACCCGCGCCGCTTTCTGCAGCGCCACGCCGAAGGTGCCGTGTTCGACGAGGTGCAGCGGGCACCGGTGCTGATGTCCTGCCTGCTGAGCATGGCCGACGCCGCGCCGGCCATGGGGCGTTTTGTGCTGACCAGCTCGCAGCAGTTCGGCCTGATGGACGGCATCGGCCAGTCGCTGGCCGGCCGCGTGGGCCTGCTGACGCTGCTGCCACTGGCGCAGCCCGAACTGGCCGAAGCAGACGGCTGCGCCACGCTGGAGCAGCGCCTGTGGCGCGGCGGGTACCCGGCGTTGCATGCCACGCACCGTCAGCCCGAACTGGCGCAATGGTTTGCCGCCTACGTGGCCAATTACATCGAGCGCGAAGTGCGCCGGTTGCTCAACGTCGGCAACCTGCTCACCTTCCAGCGTTTCCTGGGCATGTGCGCCGCGCGCAGCGGCCACCTGCTGAACCTCAACAGCCTGGCGGCCGATTGCGGTATCAGCCAGCCCACCGCGCGCCGATGGCTCACGGTGCTGCAGGCGAGCCACCTGGTGACGCTGCTGCCGCCTTACCACCGCAAGTTCGGCAAGCGCCTGGTGAAGGTGCCCAAGCTCTACTTCCTGGACACCGGCCTCATGTGCCACCTGCTGCGCATCGGCAGCCCCGAAGACCTGCAGCTGCACGCTGCGCGCGGCGCCGTGTTCGAGACCTGGGTCGTGGCCGAGACGCTGAAGCACCGCCTGCACCGGGGCCTGCCGCCCGACCTGCACTTCTGGCGCGACAACCACGGCCTGGAGGTCGACCTCGTCTTCGAGCACACCGGCCGCCTGCACGGCGTGGCGTGCAAGTCGGGCACCACCTATGTTGACGAGTGGCTGCAGCCGGCACGCCGCTTTTGCGCCGCCGTTGGCCCCGAGGCCGCGGCGCCGCTGCTGGTGTACGGCGGCGAAGCCAGCTTCGAGCAGGCCGACCACCGCGTGCTGTCCTGGCGCGAGCTTGGGGTGGCCGCATGACAGCCAGCCCGGAAGTCCGGCCCGGCTTCTGGCACCGCGTCGACCGCGTGCTGGCGCGCCTGCGCCCGCACCGCGAGTTGCTGACCATGCTGGTCGACGCTGCCGTCGTGGCCGCGTGCTGGAACATCACCTACCTGTTCCGCCTGGGCTTCGAGCGCTGGATCAGCGCGCGGCCGGCCTACGACGGTTGGGCGCTGCTGGGCATCGTGCTGGCCTATGCAGCCGCCAGCCGGCTGCTGAAGGTGCCGCAGAGCATGTGGCGCTTCAGCGGCTTCGGCGAGATCCAGCGCCTGTTGCTGGCCTGCGCGGTGGCCGGCACGGCCGCCGCCGCGGTGGTGATGGGCCTGGGCCTGACGAAGGTGCCGCGCGCCGTGCTGGCGCTGCACCCGGTGGTCACGCTGATGGGCCTGGCCGTGGTGCGCATCGTCTATCGCATGACCTACGAACATGCGCGCAGCCGCATCGCCGGCCGCGACGGCGTGGTCCGGCGCGCCATCGTGCTGGGCGCCGGCGAGGCGGCGCGGCTGCTGCTGGCCGGGCTGTATCAGCAGGGTTGGGTGGTGCTGGGCCTGCTCGACGACGACCGCACCAAGCTGGGCGCGCGCATCAACGGCGTGCCGGTGTTGGGGCCGCTGCAGGCGCTGGCCGACAAGGCCGTACACGCCGGCGCCACGCACGTGGTGGTGGCCATGCCCGCGGCCACGCCGGCGCAGCGCCGCCGCGCCTTCGACCTGGCCGCCGCCACCGGGCTGAAGGTGTTGACGGTGCCCAGCGCAGACGAGTTGCGCACCGGCAAGAGCCGCGTCGAACGCCTGCGCGACATCGAACCCGAAGACCTGCTGGGCCGCGAGCCCGTGGTGCTGGACGAAGCCGGCATCGCGCAGACGCTGCAGGGCAAGTGCGTGCTGATCACGGGCGCCGGCGGCAGCATCGGCAGCGAGCTGTGCCGTCAGGTGGCGCGCTTCAAGCCGGCGCGGCTGGTGCTGTACGAGCAGAGCGAGTTCAACCTCTACACCATCGAGCAGGAGCTGACCGAGGCCTTTCCGGCGCTGGAACTTGTGCGCCTGATCGGCGACGTCAAGGACCTGGCCCACCTGCGCCACACCTTCGCCACGTGGCAGCCGCAGGTGGTGTTCCACGCCGCGGCCTACAAACACGTGCCGCTGATGGAAGACCTGAACGCTGCCGCCGCGCTGCGCAACAACACGCTGGGCACGTGGCACGCCGCGCAGGCGGCGGCCGAGGTGCAGGCCGAGCGCTTCGTGCTCATCAGCACCGACAAGGCGGTGAACCCGACCAACGTGATGGGCGCCACCAAGCGCGCTGCCGAGATGGTGGTCAGCAGCCTGGCGGCAGAGCATCCGGGCACCAGGTTCATGGCCGTGCGTTTCGGCAACGTGCTCGGCAGCAGCGGCAGCGTGATCCCGAAGTTCAAGGAGCAGATCGCCAAGGGCGGCCCGGTGACGGTGACGCACCCGGACATCATTCGCTACTTCATGACCATCCCGGAGGCCGCGCGCCTGGTGCTGCAGGCCGCGGCCATCGGCGAAAGCGGGCAGGTGCTGGTGCTGGACATGGGCGAGCCGGTGAGGATCGTCGATCTGGCGCGGGATCTCATCAGGCTGGCGGGGCACACGCCGGAAGAGATCGCGATCGAGTTCACCGGGCTGCGGCCGGGGGAGAAGCTGTACGAGGAACTGCTGGCGGACGATGACGACACGCTGCCGACCGCGGTGCCGCAGTTACGGGTGGCGCGGCTGCGACGCGAGCGCGTCGACGTCAGGCACCTGACCGCCTGGCTGGGCATGGCGTCGGTGACCGACGATGCCGCCATACGCGGCCGTCTGCATGAACTGGTGCCGGAGTTCAGGAGGCCCGGCCCGGCCTGACCAACGGCGTCAGAAATCTGCGCCCGTATCGTGCACGACGCGACCCTTGTCGACCACGATCGTGCGGTCGGCGTGCCGGCTGGCGGCGGACCGGTGCGCGATGGCCAGGATGGTCATCTTGCCGCGCAGCCGGCCCAGCGCCGCCAGAACCCGTTCCTCGCTGTCCTCGTCGAGCTGGCTCGTCACCTCGTCGAGCACCAGCAGTTCGGGCTGGCACAGCAGCGCGCGTGCCAACGCCAGCCGCTGCCGTTGGCCGCCCGACAGGCCTTCGCCACGTTCGCCCAGCGGGTGGTCCAGGCCGGCGGCCAGCGCTTGCACGAAGGGCGCGGCGTCGGCCTGCTCTAGGGCCGCCCAAACCTCGGCGTCGCTGCGTGGGCCCGACAGCCAGCACAGGTTGTCGCGGATGCGGCCCGGGAACAGGTAGGTGTCCTGGGCGACGTAGGCCACCGAAGCGCGCCAGCGGCCCTGCGATGCGCTGCCGGTCAGCGCCTCGCCGTCGACGTGCACGCAGCCGGAGGTTGGCGTGAGCAGCCCCAGCGCGACATCGGCCAGCGTCGTCTTGCCCGAGCCCGAGGCGCCCATCAGCACTGTCGTGGTTCCGGCCCCGAGCGTCAGCGTGAGCCTGGACAAGGCGGCCGGAGCGTCGGCGGCGTAATGCAGGCTCACGTCCTCGAAGGCCAGCGCCCGGCGCAAGACCAGCCGCGCCGAGGCGCTGTCGCCCCGGTGCTCGGCAGCCGCACGGCAACGCGCGATCCAGCCGCTGGTTTCCTCGAAGGCCGGCAGCATGTGCGAGAGTTGTTGCATCTGCAGTTGGCCTTCGCGCAGCACCGGCAGCAGGCGCGAGAACACAAGCACGATCAGCAGCAGCTCAGGCAGTCCGAAGCGGCCCCACTGGGCGGCGCCGTAGAGCAGCGCCGAGAGCAGCAGTGCGCTGCCGACCTCGAACCAGCCGCGGGTGTTGGACTGGTGGCGCGCAAAGCGGAGCTGGTCGTCGCGCAGCACGCCGGCGCGTTGCGCCAGTTCGGCCAGGTGCCGGTCTTCGACAGCGTGCGCCTTGACCAGCTTCAAGCCCGCCAGGAAGTCCCGCGCAGTGGCCATCATTTCGCGCTGGCTGCGGCCGAAGCGGCTGCCCATCGCCGCCGTCGCTGCCAGTCGGCGGCGCAGCACCCAGACGAGCAGTCCGAAGGGCAGCACCAGCACCAATGTCCAGAGCGGCGCGACGACCAGAACGACGAGCAGGCTCGCCAGCCCGAGCCCGGTGCCCGAGAGCAACTGCATCAGCTGGTAGGTGCCCTGGTTGATGCGGCCCAGTTGATCGAACAGCAAGTGCATGACGTCGGCGTGCTTCAGTCGCACCAGGAACTGCCACGAGGCCGTTGCAAGCGCCGATTCGAGTTCGCTGCGCAAGGCCTCGACGTAATCCAGCCGCAGACGCAGCAGGTCCAGCTCGCGCCGCCGGGCGATCCAGGCACGCAGCAGCATGAGCACGACGAACAGCGCCAGCACGGGGCCGAGTTCGGGCCGTAGGCCGCTGGCCACCAGCCAGCGCAAGGCCGGCGTCGACGCCTCGCCATTGATCAGCTGCAAGAGCGGCACCAGCAACAGCAGCCCTGCGCTCTCGAACAGCGTGCCCACGAGCACCAGCAGCACGGCACCCGCGAAGCGCCTGGCACCGACGCGCCGCACCAGGTCCTGCGCATAGGTGCGCAGGCCGGTCGAGAACTGGAGTGCCGGCGACTCGGCTGCCGGCGTCATTGCCGCGGCGCCGCTGCGGCCGGACTGAAGCTGTAGACCGCGATCGGCTGGAAGCGGGCTGCCTCGGCTGCGCCGGTGACGGTCAGGCTGCCGCAGCAAAGCCAAGCGTGGGCGCCGATCTCCGGCGCCGAGGCGGGCTGGCCCGCGACCCCGGTGCGCACGCCGAAATAGAGTTCGCAGGGCAGGCCGCGCTCGACGAGCAATTCGCGCGCAGCCACGGCCTGCATCAGGCACGTGGGCGGCCACGGCCAGGCACGCGACCAGGCGGCCACCGCCCAGCGCACCGCTTCGGCCTGGGCCTGGCCATCGGTCGTCCCGGCTGCGGCCGGCGTCGGTGCACCGTGCAGCGGTGCGTTCGTCGTGGCTTGCGGTGCGGCCGGCGAGGTCACGCTGCCCAGGCCGGCGGCCAGGCGAGAGAAGGGCCACCGCCGCACACGCCAGGCCGCCTGTAGCAGTGCCCAGCCGCTGCTCAGCAGCAGCGCCTGGCGGTGGCGCGGCAGCGCCAGAAAGCGGGCGAGACGGTTCACGTCGCGTGAGCGCCTGATGTCGCCGTCACAGAGCCCACTGCGCCTCGAGCCTGGCCACGATGGCGCTAAGCGTCGCCTGCTGCCGCGGCCGCGTGATGCGCTCGACGCTGAGTTGCCGCGCCAGCGCGGCAGCGCTGCGAAGTAGCGCCGCCTGCTCGCCCATCGCCAGCACAAAAGCAGGGCGGTATCCATGGCTCAGCAGCAAGGTCACCTTGTCCATGCCGGTCACGGCCTGGAAGTGCAATTGTCCGGCGTCGTCGCTGGCCTGCAGCTCGTAGCACCGGCGCAAGGGCAGCGCGGCCGCCGCGGTGGTCAAAGGCAGCGAGTGCTTGTCGAACTGCGGCATCACGCGTGTCGTCACGCTGGTCAGGTACGACAGTCCGAGCGTGTCGAGTGCGTCGCGCCACAGCTTCGCGCGAGCCAGGCCCGGCAGACACCAGGCCTGGCCGGCGGCGTCGAAACGCACTGCCGCGATGTCGTCGGCCAGGGTGGGATGACCGCGGCCGGCCAAGGCTGCCGCCAGCGTGGACTTGCCGGCGGTCGACAGGCCACAGAACACGGCTGCGGAGCCATCCGGCAAGGCTACGGCCGAACCGTGCAGCACCGTCAGGCCGCGCAAGCAGAGCAGGGCACCGACGGCCGAGCCGAACAGGACGAGGCGCAACTGGCGCTCGTCGGCACCGGGCTCGGGCGTGATGGTGATGCGATCGGCGGTGACGCCGTACAAGCCAACGCCGGCGACCCGCAGTTCAAACACGCCCTGGGCGTATTGAAACGTTGCGCCGGCCGGACCGATCGGCGCCGCGAGCGAAACGGGTTCAAGCCAATCGATATCGATTGCGGCGTTCGCGCCGGCCAAGCGGTCATCTGCCGCCTGCAGTTCGGGAAGCGGGCGACTGTCGCGGAACAACAGACCGAAGGCCTGTCCTGTGTGATTGACCGGTCTCATCCAACCCGCGACGGGGCGCTTCGGTGCCCGGTTCCGCGCTTCAACCAGCGCGAAGATCGGCGTGCCAGAAACAGCACAGCCGGCGGTGGCCGGCTGTGCATGGAAGGTGGCTGGAGACGCTCAGGAGAGCAGACCTGGGCCGTCAACACCAACCGTCGCACCCGTCAGCGTGGTCGAAGCCAAGTCGGCTTTCACGAGCTCCGGGGCTTCCCAGACTTCCTGCTCGGTCAAGGTGTTGTCGCTGTGTTGCTGCTGCATCTGGGTTCCTACTGTGGCTTGGGCATCCGGAATCTATACCAAGTGCCCTGACGCGAGCAAGCGCAAGTTCATGGGCAAGACGCCACGCGGTAACCGTTTGTTTCAAGGCGCTGGGCCCCGCGCCACCGATCAGGCATGTCGCGCGACGAACATCGCTACCGCCAGGGCCTGTAACAGGTGGACCACCGGCACGGCGCCGCTTGACGGCGGCGCCGACTCCGAGACGGCCGCCTGCGCAGCGAGAACGAGACGCTCGGTGTCGATCACGCGACGCGCCTCGGCATGACGCGAGACCGCCTCTACCTCGGCCAGAAAGTCGGCACGGCAGTCCTGCAGGCGCTGGCGCAGGTCTGCCGACTGCTGGCCCTTGAGGCGGCTGGCCAGCACCTCGGGTGGCAGCCTGTCACGAAGGCTGCAACGAACCAGCCCGCGCTGGCGGCCGTGGGCCCAGAACAGTTCGTCGGGCAGCCGCCAGCACAATTCCACCAGGCGCTGGTCGCGCGTCGGGTCGCGCATCGACAGTCCGTGCGCCGCGCCTAGCTCGGCCCATACGGCATTGCCGTTGTCAGCGCCGCCGAGCAGGCCCAAACGAAACTGGGCCAGGCGCGCGGCCGAGGTCGAGCTGAACGCCGGGTCGTGTTGTGCCAGCTTCATGGCGGTATCCAGACCCAGTTCGTCGGCGTACGAGTGCCTGAGCAAGGAGAACGACGACCACGCCGGTACCGGGCCGCGCCCGCTCAGCTTCCGCTTCCAGCGGTGCCAGGCCGGCCGCAACGCCGGCTTGAGCAAGCGGTCGCGCAAGCCCGCCGGCCAGCCGGCCTCTTCCCTGTCCAGTTCGCCAAGCACATGCCTCAGGCGCATTGCCCGTACCTGGGGCCAGAGATTGCCGCTGCCGGTGTACGACACGGTCGCATTGCCGCCGTGTCCGTTGAACAGCACGCGCGCACCGCCGGCGCAGGCCTGCGTGGCGACATCCTGCAGCCAGTACCAGTTTGCCGCGGCACCCAAGGGTGCTGCGGCAAAGTCGAGCCAGCGCCTGATGCCGTCCAACGGCGACAGGTTCTCGGTCGGGCAGGCCACGGCGTCGACGTTGCCGACAAACCGCGCCGTCGCCTGCGCCAGAGACCACTCGTTGGCAATGCGGTTGGCGACAGTGTCGACTGCGTCGAAACGGGGTGTGTGCACATAGGCCCGCAGGCGTTGCCCCTCTTCGGCCAGCGCGGGTGCCGCCAGCGCCACGACGGAGCCCGAGTCGAGACCGCCACTCAGGGTGCTGGCCACCGTTCCGCCGCGGCGCCGCAGGCGCTTGCGCACGGCGTCGTCGTACAGGGCCAGGAAACGCGACTCCAGATCGGCCAGTGACGCGCCGTCCAGCGGTGCCAGCGCTTCTGGCTGCCACCAGCGCTGCAGACGGGCCCGTCCTTCCTGCACCAGCAGCAAATGCCCCGGCGGTACCGCGTTGACGCCCTCGAACGCGGTGGCTCCGGGGTGGGCCGGGTCGGTGAAGACGGTCAGAAGACCTGCCAGCCAACGCCCGTCGGGCCGCCTGGGCACCGGACCGGCCGCCAGCAAGGTCTGCAACTGGGTGGCGAACAGCAACTGCCCGCCGCCCTGCCACCAATACAGCGCTGTGATGCCGGTGGCGTCCCTGGCCAGCAGCAGCCGCCTGCGCTCGGCATCCCACAACACGAATGCCCAGTCTCCGACCAGGTGCTTGACACAATCGACGCCGAAACTTTGGTA
>Ga0105047_10007682_pt1 | contig 18116 bp, 16 predicted proteins | sample MAT04_FD_78384 | JGI IMG/M metagenome (GOLD analysis project Ga0105047, IMG submission 78384) | Freshwater microbial communities from Lake Fryxell liftoff mats and glacier meltwater in Antarctica - MAT-04 (megahit assembly) | ecosystem: Environmental > Aquatic > Freshwater > Ice > Liftoff...
GGCGTGCTGAATCCGCGTCAGGCGCGGGTCCGGCTGGCCCGGCGAGCGCTGGCGGCCATGGGCTATGCCGAGGCCGTCACCTGGTCATTCACCAAACAGTCGACCGCCGCCCTGTTCGGCGGCGGGGATGAGCGGCTGCTGGTCGAGAATCCGATCGCCGCCGATCTGGATTGCATGCGGCCCTCGGCCCTGCCCAATCTGATCCAGGCCGCCGCCCGCAACGCCGCGCGCGGTCACGCCGACGCCGCCCTGTTCGAGATCGGCCCCATCTATCTGGACGACAGCCCGACCGGCCAGCGCACGGTCATCGCGGGGCTGATTTCGCCGCATGCGGCCCGGCACTGGGGCGGCGTGGGCGAGGACGCCCTGTTCGGCCTCAAGGGCGACCTGATGGCGCTGCTCGAAGCCCTGGGCGCGCCGGTGGCGTCCTTGCAGCTGGTCCAGGGCCAGAACCGCGACTGGTGGCATCCGGGGCGCTCGGCCCGCCTTCAGCTGGGCCCGAGGACCGTCATGGTCGAGTTCGGGGCCCTGCACCCGCGCGTGCTCAAGGCGCTGGACGCCGACGGTCCGATACTGGCCTTCGAGATCGTGCTGGACGCCGTGCCCGAGCCGCGCGGCGCAAAGTCCAAGGCGCGCGGCGCGGCCAACCTGGCCAATCTGATGCCCCTGACCCGCGACTTCGCTTTCGTCGTCGAAGACGGCAAGCCGGTGGGCGACCTGACGCGCGCCGTGGCGGGGGCGGACAAGGCCCTGATCGCCGAAGTTCAGGTGTTCGACGTCTACCGGGGCGCGGGTGTGCCCGAAGGGCACAAGTCGGTGGCCCTGGAAGTCGTCATCCAGCCGGTTGAGGCGACCCTGACCGAAGCGGAGATTGAGGCCTTGTCAGCCCGGATCGTCGCGGCCGCCTATAAGACCGGGTCGCGCCTGCGGTCCTGACGCGCCTTGATCGACAGCGCTTGTCCCGCCAAAAGGGTCTGAACGGACCGGGGGCGACCATGGGTATCAAGCCGAAGATCGAGACGGCTTTCGAGCGCGGGCTGTTCATGTCGCGCTGGCTGATGGCGCCCTTCTACGCCGGGCTGGCCCTGGCCTTGCTGATGCTGATGGTCGTCTTCCTGCGCGACCTCGCTTACTATCTGCCCCAGGCCTTCGAGGTCGGACCGGGCATGAGTTCCGACGACGCCATACTGGCGGTCCTGACGCTGGTGGACCTGTCGCTGGCGGGCAATCTGCTGCTGATCGTGATGTTCTCGGGCTATGAGAATTTCGTCTCAAAACTGGATCTGGACGGGGAGACGGATCGTCCACCGTGGATGGGGACCGTCGATTTCGCGGGCCTGAAGATGAAGCTGATCGCCTCTATCGTGGCCATATCGGGCATCCAGCTGCTCAAATTCTTCATGAACATCGGCAAGGACGGCACCGAGGTCGACAGCCAGCAAGCCATGTGGGGGGTGATCATCCATCTGACCTTCGTCACCTCCGGCGTTCTGCTGGCGCTGATGGACTGGCTGACCGCACGGACCGGCAAATCTTGACGCCGGTCGGACAGGGTTCGGCAATCTCTCGTTAACCTCATCGCCGCAAGGCTGACGCAAAAGGCGGCGACGCTGCCTCGTCCCGTGCTCGCTGAGAGATTCGCCATGCATCGCCGCCAACTGATCCTGTCCGGTCTCGCCGCCACCGCCGGTGCGTCGGGCCTGTCCGCCTGTGCCTCGACCGGCCCCGCCGATCCGAACTTCCCCATCGGTTCGGACCAGACCGCCCCCGCCTATACCGCTGACGAGCTGATCTCGGCCGGGTCTCGCGAGTTGGGCATCGCCGCCGAGGCCCTCGGTCGCGTCATCGAACGCATCTTCGCCGATCAGGGCGACCGCCCGACCGCCTATATTGCGGGCGAGGAGGGCGCGGGTGCCGCCGGCGTCGGCGTGCGCTACGGACGCGGCGCGCTGCACATGAAGGACCTGTCGGCCTCGCAGGAGGTTTTCTGGCAGGGTATTTCGATCGGCTGGGACATCGGCGGGAATGCGTCGCGGGTCTTCACCCTGGTCTACGGCCTGTACCATCCCGACATGCTCTACCGTCGCTATCCCGGCGTGGAGGGGTCGGCCTATCTGGTCGGCGGCCTGGGCGTGAACTACCAGCGCGCCGACGGTATCATCCTCGCGCCGATCCGCACGGGCGTGGGCCTGCGTCTGGGCGCCAATGTGGGCACCATGGCCTACAGCCGTCAGAGAAACCTGCTGCCGTTCTGAGGCCGCTAGAGCGAAATCGGTCTTGATGGACGCAGTCCATCAAGGCTCAGATTTCGCTCCAGATTGATTCTGGACCATTTTTTGGATTCAGGTCGATTCGACCTGAAACAAAAACGGTCTAGGGTCCGCCACGAGGAACATGCCCCAGGTCGGCTTTCGAGCGGTAACGGGCATCAATCGCTCCGTTCGCAGATGCTTGAACTCCCGGCCTGACCCGATACAGTCTGCCGGTGGCATCGGGGGGTGGACATGGCTAGGCTCGCGATCAGCACACCTGCGCCCACTTTGAGCAACGAGCGGTTCTTTTTGCGGGCGTCTATCGCCATGGTTCTCGTGATCGTGGCTGGCTTTTCACTGCAACTGGGGATGGGAAGGTCGAGCTTCTCCTCGCCGCTTCTCGTGCACGCCCACGCCGTCGTCTTCATGGGTTGGGTGCTGATTTATCTGCTGCAGAACACCTTTATCGCGACAGGCAAGGTGGCGCTGCATCGGACCCTGGGATGGATCGCGGCGGCGTGGATTTTCCCGATGCTTGTGTTGGGATGCATGGTGACCGTGGCGATGGTGCGGCAGGGGCATGTGCCCTTCTTTTTCAGGCCGCTGCAGTTCCTGGTTTTCGATTCCTTGGCACTTTTCGCCTTCGCCGGATTAACGGTCGCGGCCATTGTGCTGCGTCGCTCGACGCAATGGCATCGACGCCTGCATTACTGCGGGATGGCGATTTTGCTCGCACCCGGCTTCGGTCGGCTCTTGCCGATGCCTCTGCTTCAGCCCTGGGCGTGGGAGGCGACGTTCGCGGCGACAATGATCTTTCCGCTTATCGGCGTCGTGTCCGACATCCGTCGCAACGGCCGTGCTCACCCCGCATGGGGGTGGGGCATCGCAGCCATGCTCGGGATGGCAATGGCCACCGAAGCAATCACCTATACTCCGGCGGGAACGGCCATTTACAAGGGGGTTGTATCTGGATCGGCCGGTGCCGATGTGCCGCCGCTGGAGTTCGCCAATCCGCCAGTCGGTCCGCAGCGCACCGGACGTGTCGAGACCAAATAGTACCGGCAGTAGGGTCGCCGTTTGAGCGATGCCGGTCCAAACCGATTTTGCTCCAGAACCGCTTTCCACCCCTGATGGACATCGCTCAGGTCCGCGGTGCGAGCAGCGCCTCCAGCCCGTCGCGCCACGTCGGATATTGCGGTCGCCAGCCCAGTTCGGCCTTGGCGCGGGCGTTCGAGAGGCGTTTCGAGTCCAGGTAGAAGCGCCGCATGCCCTCCGACACCGACGGATCGCGCCAGTCCACCTCGGGCGGTCGCGGCAGGCCGAGGCGCTCCGCCGCCCAGGCCATGACCTCATCGGCGGGCGCGGGTTGGTCGTCACACAGCGTGTAGGCCGCGCCGGGTCGGGGCCGGGCGATGGAGGCGAACAGGCCCGAGACAACGTCGTCCACATGCACGCGGTTGAACACCTGACCCGGCTTGCTGACCAGCCGGGCCGTGCCGTCGCGCAGACGATCCAGCGGCGACCGGCCGGGGCCGTACAGCGCCGGAAGCCGGAACAGCTGCACCGTCAGCCCCATCCCCTGGCCGGCGTCCAGCCAGTCGCGTTCGGCCCGGACGCGACGGGCACCTTCCACCGAGGCGGCGTTCAGCGCATCGTCCTCGAAGGCCCAGCCGCCGTCACGGTCGCCGTAGACGGCGCTCGAGGACACATAACCGATCCAGTCCGGAAAGGCGCCGACGCGGGTGACGGACGGTCCCAGCCGCTTCAGACCGGGACAGCCGTCCGCCTCCGGTGGCGCGGTGATCAGGACGGCCGATGCCTCGCCGACGACGCGATCCAGCGCCGTGGCATCGTCTGGATCGATAGCGTCGAAGCCTTCGGCCGCGAGCGACCGGCGCGTCCGGGGATCACGGCTGGTCAGGACGGCCGCACCCCCCCGACGCAGGGCTTCGCGCGCCGCCGCCTGGCCCAGCCAACCGCCGCCGAACACCAGCATCAGGGTCGGCTTCGCGTCTGCGGGCATGGTCGGCTCAGGCGGTGCGAGCACGGGGCGCGGTGGGAGCCGGCGTGGCCACCGTCGGCTCGGACTTCAGGGCCTCGGCGCGCTTGCTGTTCCAGCTGGACACGCACGGCACCTTGGTCAGATCGGCGCGATCGGCATAGCGGCGGGCGACGTCGGACACCTCGTCCAGCAGGCCCTGCGCCAAGGTGATCGGCTTGAGGCCCAGGTCACGGAACTGGTCATTGGCGACCATCAGTTCGTTCTCGTCGGCTTCCTGACGCGGGTTGGGGACATTGTGGACCTCGGCCCCCGTCATGTCGGCGATCATGGTGGCCAGGTCGCGGACGCGGCGGCTCTCTGTCATCTGGTTCAGGATCTTGACCCGCTCACCCGACTTGGGCGGGTTCTTCAGAGCCAGTTCGACGCAGCGCACCGTGTCCTGAATGTGGATGAAGGCCCGCGTCTGGCCGCCCGTGCCGTGCACGGTCAGCGGATAGCCGACCGCCGCCTGCATCAGGAAGCGGTTCAGGACGGTGCCATAGTCGCCGTCATAGTCGAACCGGTTGATCAGCCGCTCGTCCTTGCGGGTCTCCTCGGTCTGGGTCCCCCAGACGATGCCCTGATGCAGGTCTGTGATCCGCAGGCCGTCGTTCCTGGCGTAGAACTGGAACAGCAGGGCGTCCTGGGTCTTGGTCATGTGATAGATCGAGCCCGGGTTCGGCGGGAACAGGATCTCCTGCTCGGCCGGGCCGAAATCGGTATCAACCGTGACCTTCAGATAGCCTTCGGGGATGCGCAGGCCAGCGGTGGTGTAGCCATAGACGCCCATGGTTCCCAGGTGGGCCAGGTGCACGTCCAGCCCACTCTCGACGATGGCGGCCAGCAGATGGTTGGTGGCGTTCAGATTGTTGTCGACGGTGTAGAGCTTGTGCCGCGCCGACTTCATCGAATAGGGGGCGGCCCGCTGTTCGGCGAAATGGACGACGCTGTCGGGTTTCCATTCCTTGATCAGGGCGACCAGCCGGTCGAACTCCTTGCCGACGGTCATGTTGACGAAGTCTATGGTCTGGCCGCTGACCTCGGTCCAGGCGGCGATACGTTCGCCCATGGTTCGGATCGGGGTCAGGGACTGGACCTCAAGCTCATTGTCGATGTTGCGCCGGCTCAGGTTGTCGACGACGCAGACGTCCCATCCGCGCGCCGACAGGTGCAACGCTGTCGGCCAACCGCAGAAACCGTCGCCGCCCAGAACCAGAACCCGCATTCGACCATACCCTCGTGATTTCCGCCCGACTTGCGTAGCGGATGGCGGCGCGCGGTCAAAGCCTGACCTTGCAACGCCCGAAGAGTGCCCCGCGTTCAGGCGGCCCGACGTGCCCGCCATTCTTCCCTTGTCTGGCCCCAGCGGTTGATCACCAACTCGTGGAATGGCGGCGGCAGCCTCGTCTGCCCCTGATCGTACGATCCGATCCGCTCGGCCAGCCGCTGCGAAGGGGTGTTATCCGGATCAATGCAGTGGATGACCTCAGTCCAACCCAGAACGTCGAAGGCGTAGTCGATGGCCGCTGACGCAGCTTCCACGCCATAGCCCCGCCCCTGGGCGTCAGGATGCAGGCCCCAGCCGACCTCGGTTCCCGGCCAGCCATGCGGAGTCCATGGACCGATCCGGCCCAGCCACAGGCCGGTGTCGCGTTCGATCAACGAAAACATGGAAACGCCTGTCAGGCTCCAGGCCCCGGCCATGGTCATGAAGCCGCGCCAGGCGACCGCCGTCGATTGGGGCCCGCCAAGGAATTTCGCGGCCTGGGGATCCGCCATCATCTCGGCCCAGCGTGGAAAGTCTTCCATGGCGATGGCCCGCAGGGTCAGGCGTTCTGTTTGAAGGACCGCTGTCGTCAAAGCAGATACTCCCGCTCGAGTTCATAGTGGCTGCCATCGTGGGTAAGGACGCTGGAATACAGGCCGAACCGGTCGATGCGGACGGGCGGCGAATGCAGCAGGTTGTGTCCCGCGATCCAGGCCCCGATCCGGTCCGGGTTGGCGTGGGGCTTCAAATAGGCCAGCGTCAGGTGAGGGCGAAAGTCGCGGCGTTCGATCGCGATCCCCGCCCGCTCGGCCGCCGTGCGGCAACGCCCCGCCAGCACCGACAGCCGCTCATTCGGCTCAATCCCGGCCCAAAGGGTCTGGGTGCGATGCTCGTCGCCGAAGGCACCAACCCCGGCCAGGGCGATCTCGAACGGCCCGCCGGTCGCAGCCTTTTCCAGCTCGACGGCCAGATCATCGGCGCGGCGCCCGTCGCTCTCTCCGTAAAAGGTAAGGGTGATGTGCAGCTGGTCGTGGGTGCGCCATTTCGCGCCGGGCAGGCCGGTCTGGCGGCGCGCCAGCGTCGCGGCGACGTCATCGGGGACGGAGAGGGCGGTAAACAGCCGGACCATGCGACTCTTGGTAGCGGCTGCGACCGCCGTCCCCAAGTCCGGTTTTCCTTGCGGAAGGAAGCGTCCGGCACGATATTTGTCCAAAGACCGGGAATTCACGGTCGAACGGAGGACGATCTCGCCATGAGCGACTTCAAAAACAGCTATACGGCACCGGCCACTGCCGACATGTCGGTCGACGCCGGTCTGCGTAGCTTCATGCTCGGCGTCTACAATAAGGTCGCCATCGGCCTGCTGGTGTCGGCCGTGCTGGCCTTCATCACCGGCTCCTATCCCCCGGTCCGCGACCTGATGTACCAGGTGACGGCAGACGGTCGACTGGCCGGTCTAACCCTGCTGGGCATGATCGTGGCCTTCTCACCGCTGGTGATCCTTCTGGGCTCCAACTTCGTGATGAAGAACCCGACCTCGGGCGGTGCCAGCGCGCTGTACTGGCTGATCGTTGCCCTGATCGGCGCGTCGATGGGCACGGTGGTGCTGATGTACACCGGTGCCTCGGTAGTCCAGACCTTTCTGATCACCTCCGCCGCCTTCGGTGCGCTGAGCCTGTTTGGTTATACGACCAAGAAGGATCTGACCGGCCTCGGCAGCTTCCTGATCATGGGCGTGATCGGTCTCATCATCGCCTCGGTGGTCAACATCTTCCTGCAGAACTCCATGATGCAGCTGATCATCAGCGTCGTGGGCGTGCTAATCTTCGCGGGCTTGACGGCCTATGACACCCAGCGGCTGAAGATGACCTACTACGCCCTGGGCGGGAACCAGAACGCGATGGGCGTGGCCACCAGCTACGGTGCACTCAGCCTGTACATCAACTTTATCAATATGTTCCAGTTCCTGCTGGCGATCTTCGGCGGCCGCCGCTGAGCATTTCCGGGGCACTAACGCTCGTGCCGCCATCGCTCATTTTGTAAGCGCGGCCTCAAGTAGTCCAAGGTGCGACAGGCCCATCGAAAGAGGCCCCGGTGGAAACGCCGGGGCTGTTCTCGTCAGTCGATCACGGTGAATTTCCGGCTGTCGAACACGCGCAGTACCTGGGCCAGCTCGCGGCCCCGGCGCAGGACGTGTCCACCCTCGCCGATGACGGCCCACTGACCTTGTTTGAGGCGCAGGGAGGGGCGCTTTTCGATTCGATAAAGAGGCGCGTCGCCCGAACGGCGGAAGACGGCGAACTCGGCCACGTCCCTGTGTCCGACCATGGCGTAGTCGCGCCACTCGGCCGCGGCGACCATGCGACCATAGACCCGGAGGATCAGATCCAGGTCCTTGCGGTCGAAGAAGACCGGACCCGGCTGTGACTGCAGATTTGCGGCGTCGCTCATTCGCAACAGGTTACGCCGACAGTCGAGAAACGCCAGCGTCCAGACCGAACCCGGCGACCGTTTCCACCGAACGCTGGGTCGGCAAGGTCAGCCTGAACGGGAAATGGGCCCGAACACGAAATCGCCTCGCTTCGGCCCAGCGTCCGCCCCCTTGGGGGCAGAGATATTGGTCATCGGTCCGTCGGAGTTCGGAGTAGTTCCGGATCCTGAACAGCCCCCCCCAGCCCCTCCTGGATTTCTCCACCAAGGGCTCCGGCGGGCCGGTGCTTCCTCCAAAGCGAGACGCCCGCTCCGCCACCCTCCCCCCCGGCAGAGCGGGCGTTTTGCTGTCCGGCGTTCGTTTGAGAATCAGGGTAGGCGTATCTCGACCGTCTCCGCGCCGCGCAGGACGGACAGCGTCCGTTCACCGATCCCCTTCATCGCCCCCGCGAGCCCGGTCAGATCGGCTGTCGGATGACTATTGACCGAGCGGATCGTGTCGCCGGCCTGAAGCCCGCTGGCGGCCGCTACGGACCCCCCCTCCACAGCGAAGACCTGAAGCCCGTCCGCCACCGCCCGCACCGACGCTCCGCGCGTGATCACCGCGTCAGCCCCGACGATGACGGGATCCGTACCCGGTGTCTCGACGGTCAGGGCGGTGCGGCCTTCGTGGCCGTCGCGCAGATAAACCACCTCGACCCGGGTTCCCGGCGCAGCGATACCCACGGTCGCGGCCACCGTGCCGGCATTCGACACCGGGCGGCTCCCGATTCGCGTGATGACGTCGCCGCGTCGAAGGCCCGCGCCCTCGGCCGACGAGCCGGGGGCCACATCCTCGACTACCGCGCCCCGGACGATGCCAAGACCGAATGCGCGAGACCGCTCTGCGTTCAGCGAGCCGAGAATGACGCCGGTGGTTCCGCGTTTGACTTCTCCGGTCTCACGCAACTGGGCCACGACATACATCAGGATGCGGCTGGGCACGGCGAATGCGATGCCGTCGTTACCGCCGCCACCGCCGGATAGAATGGAGGTGTTGATGCCGATCAGCCGGCCCCGGCTGTCCAGCAGCGGCCCGCCCGAGTTGCCCGAGTTTACCGCCGCGTCCGTCTGGATATAGTCCTCGATCCGGTCGCCCATGCCCGACCGGCCCAGGCCCGAGATGACGCCCATGGTCAGGGTCTGGTCCAGGCCCAGCGGATAGCCCACCGCAAAGGCCAGGTCGCCGGTCCGCAGCGAATCCGAATCGACCACCTCGATCTGTGACAGGCCGGTGGCCTCGATCTTCAGCACAGCCAGGTCCGTGGCCTTGTCCTTGCCGATCAGGACGGCGTCGAAGATGCGGCCGTCGGTCATGTCGACCGTGAATTTCCGCCCGCCTTCCACCACGTGGTTGTTGGTGACGATGATGCCTTCGCGCGCGTCTATGATTGCGCCCGAGCCGCTGGAAATCGGCGTCGGCTCGTTGTCGCCGGAGCTCGGACCCTCGGATTGACCCAAGGTCGTCACCTGCACCACCGCCGGCAGGGCGCGCTCCAGACCGGTCGCAAAGGTGAAGACCCCGCGCTGGGCGTCGAACGGCACCGGCGACTGCTGAGCCGCGGCAGGCGCGGCCGCCAGCAGCGGAACCGTAGCGGCAAGCGCCAGCAAGGACAGGCCGCCGGCCCGAAGGTTGAAACGCCGCATCATTGGGTCCCCCGTCATCGCCTCGATCCTAGCGCGGGAATGCGGCGATGACGACAGGGCTTAGAAAGCGCTTTCGCCCGTTATGGCCCGGCCCAGGATCAGGGCGTGGACGTCGTGAGCCCCTTCATAGGTGTTGACCGTCTCGAGGTTCATGGCGTGTCGCATGACGTGCATCTCGCCGGTGATTCCGGCCCCGCCGTGCATGTCGCGGGCGACGCGGGCGATATCCAGAGCCTTGCCGCAGTTGTTGCGCTTCATCATCGAGATGGCCTCGGGGACCCAGGCCCCTTGGTCAAGCAGCCGACCCAGCGCCAGGGCGCCCTCGAAACCGAGGAAGATTTCGGTCTGCATGTCGGCCAGCTTCTTCTGCACCAGCTGGCGCGACGACAGCGGGCGACCAAACAGCATCCGCTCGCCGACATAGTCACGGGTCAGGTGGAAGCAGGCCTCGGCCGCGCCCATGGCCCCCCAGGCGATGCCGTAACGGGCCTTGTTCAGGCACGAGAACGGCCCACGCAGACCCTTGACGCCCGGCAGCAGGTTCGCTTCCGGCACGAAGACGTCGTTCAAGCCGATGTCGCCGGTGATGGAGGCGCGCAAGCTCAGCTTGTCGCCGATCTTGCCGGTGGTGAAGCCGTCCATGCCGCGCTCGACGATGAAGCCGCGGATAACCCCGTCTTCCCCTGGGGAATTGGCAAGCTTGGCCCAGACCAAGGCCAGGTCGCTGATGGGGCTGTTGGTGATCCAGTATTTGGCCCCGTTCAGGCGATAGCCGCCGTCGACCGCGACCGCTCTGGTCTTCATCGAGGCCGGGTCCGAGCCGCCGTCGGCCTCGGTCAGGCCGAAACAGCCGACCAGCTCGCCGGCCGCCATTCTCGGGAGAAAACGAAGTTTCTGCTCTTCCGACCCGAAGGCGTAGATCGGGTACATGGCCAGCGACGACTGCACGCTCATGGCCGAGCGATAGCCGCTGTCGACCGCCTCGATCTCGCGCGAGATCAGGCCATAGGCGACGTGGCTGACCGAGGAGCCGCCGTACTGTTCCGGCAGCATGGCCCCGAGGAAGCCCATCTCGCCCAGTTCGGTCATGATGGCGCGGTCGAAGGCCTCATCGCGGAAGGCCGCGACCACGCGGGGTAGCAGCTTCTCGCGGGCATAGGACCGCGCCGCGTCCTGGATCATCCGCTCGTCGTCGGTCAGCCGGCCCGACAGGTCCAGCGGATCGTCCCAGCGGAAGGTCTGGTGGGGAGCGGAGGCACCGTCGGCCATGGGTTGTCTTTCCTGAGCGTGGCGGGGGCCGTGGTGCGATCGTGGGCGGAATTGACCGCCGACCCCCTGTTCTAAAGCGCGGTTTAGGCCAGAATGGCGCGGACGGGTAGTGGGCCGGCCCGTCGCAGGCTAGGCTGTCTCCATGATCCGCACGCTGAACCGTCTGTTCGTGGACCACCCGCGCGAGGTGGAGGAGAGCTATGTCCACCACATGGCGGCGTCGTCACAGTTTGGATTTCGTCTGCTGAAACTGGCTGGCTGCGCCTTCATCCATGCGTTGGTGCCCGGTCTGCACAAGGCCACGGTGTCCGAGGCTGTCTGCGGCATGGCCGATGAGTTGGACGGCCGGGCCCAGGAGGCGCGCGAGTGCCGGATGCGTGACGCCGGGGTCTGGGACCCGGGGCTCTAGCGGAGCCCCCTCTCCCCTTGCGGGAGAGGGTGGCAGCCGAAGGCTGACGGGTGAGGGGTCGCACTGGTCTGCAAGGTTGGCCACTCATCCCTTATTGATTTCTCTCAGGCTGGCGAGCCCCCTTATCCGACCCGCTGCGCGGGCCACCTTCTCCCGCATGGGGAGAAGGGATATTCACAGTCCATGACGATGACCCAAGGCCCCCTTTCCGGCGTTCGCGTTCTCGACCTCAGCCGCGTCCTCGCCGGGCCGTGGGCGACGCAGATGCTGGCCGATCTCGGGGCGGAGGTGATCAAGATCGAAAGGCCCGGCGTCGGCGACGACACCCGCCACTGGGGACCGCCCTTTACGACGAAGGTGGACGGCACAAAGGGCGACGCCGCCTATTTCCTGTGCGCCAACCGGGGCAAAAAGTCGGTTGAGCTGGACCTCGCCACGCCGGAAGGTGCGGAAATAGTCCGTAAACTGAGCAAGACCTGCGACGTGGTGGTCGAGAACTTCAAGACCGGTGGGCTGAAGAAATACGGCCTCGACCACGCGGCCCTGTCGGCGCTCAATCCGAAGCTGGTCTATTGCTCGATCACCGGCTTCGGTCAGGACGGGCCCGATGCCCACCGCGCCGGCTATGATTATATGATCCAGGCCATGGGCGGGCTGATGTCCATCACCGGCCAGCCGGACGGCACCCCCGGGGCCGAGCCGATGAAGGTGGGGGTGGCGGTGGTCGACCTGTTCACCGGCCTCTATGCCTCAAACGCCATCATGGCGGCCCTGATGCACGCGCGGGCGACGGGGCAGGGCCAGTCGATCGACATCGCCTTGTTTGATGTACAGGCCGCCATGCTGGCCAATCAGGCGACCAACTACTTTGTCTCGGGCACCGCCCCGACGCGGATGGGCAATGCCCACCCAAATCTGGCCCCCTACCAACCTTTTCCGTGTACGGACGGAATGGTGGTCATCGCCGTCGGCAACGATGGCCAGTTCCGGGCGCTGTGTGGTGCACTGGGCCTGACAGGGATGGGCACCGACCCGCGCTTTCTGACCAATGCCCTGCGCATCGAGCATCGCGCGGCGATGACGACCGAGCTGTCGGCCCTGACCGCGGGTCTGACCATGCATGGTCTGATGGCAGCACTGGAGACGGCGGGTGTGCCCTGCGGACCCGTGAACACCGTCGATCAGGTGTTCGACGAGCCGCAGGCGAAGCATCGCGGGCTGGAGGTCACGCAGATGCGCGCCGACCTGTCCGGGCCGGTGCGGACAGTGGCCTCGCCCATCCGGATGTCGCTGACCCCGGTCGCCTATGACCGGCCCCCGCCGGCTCTGGGGCAGGATACGGACGCGGTTCTGAATGAACTCGGACTTTAGCCGCTCAGCGCCGTCACGATGCAACCGGCCAGCGGGAAGACCACGAAGAACAGCACGATCACCACGACCCCGGCCTTCTTCGCCGAGCCCATCACGCCCCGAATTTCGTGATCCTCCAGATCGCCGACTTTGCCTGGCTTGTAGTCAATGAGCCACTCGCCGCTTTCCTCGGCTTGATCAATGAACTCGCCGGCCCGCATCCGCGCGATGATCCGACGGGCCTCGACGATCTGTGCCGTCGTCGTGACCACCCGCACACCGCCGATGGCGAACAGCAGGTCGGGGTTCATCGTGGCCATATCACGGTCGGGCAGCCAGGCCCTGACGCCATGCTGCTGCAGGAAGGACGCCGCCAGTTCCGCCTCAGGAATCGTCGAGAACCGTGCGACCTCCAGAACGTCCGCGGTCGCCGTCACGGCTCATAGGTCCAGCAGCGCGCGCGACGGGTCTTCCAGCAGGTCCTTGACGCGGACGAGGAAGGTCACCGCCTCCTTGCCGTCGACGATGCGGTGGTCGTAGCTCAGGGCCAGATACATCATCGGCCGGATCACCACCTGGCCGTCCACCGCCATCGGGCGCTGGACGATGTTGTGCATGCCCAGGATGCCCGACTGCGGGGCGTTGAGGATCGGCGTCGACATCAGCGAGCCATAGGTGCCGCCGTTGGTGATGGTGAAGGTCCCGCCCTGCAGCTGGTCCAGCGTCAGGGCACCGTCGCGGGCCGCCTTGCCCAGAGCGGCAATGCCCTTTTCGATGCCCGCCAGCGACAGCGTATCCGCATCGCGCAGGACCGGCACGACCAGACCCTTTTCGGTGCCGACGGCGACGCCGATGTCATAGTGGTTCTTGTAGATCAGGTCGGTGCCGTCGATCTCGGCGTTGACCGCCGGAATCTCCTTCAGGGCCGCGACCACCGCCTTGGTGAAGAAGCTCATAAAGCCCAGCTTGACGCCGTGGCGCTTCTCGAACACGTCCTTGTACTGGGTCCGAAGGGCCATGACGCTGGTCATGTCCACCTCATTGAAGGTGGTCAGCTGGGCGGCGGTGTTCTGCGATTCCTTCAGGCGGCGGGCGATGGTCTGGCGCAGCCGGGTCATCTTGACCCGTTCCTCGCGCGGGTGGTCGGCGCGCGGGGCGGTGGCCATGGGCACTGCTGTCGGAGTCGGGGCGGGCGCGGAGACCGCCGGGGTCAACGGGGGGGCACCGATCGCACTGACCGCATCGGCCTTGGTGATGTTGCCCTTGGGGCCGGTGGCGGCGAGCGCCTTGGGATCGAGATTGTTCTCGCTCACCACGCGCTGGACGGCGGGCGACAAATGGGGCGCGTCGCCTCCCTTGTTCGGGGCCGAGCCAGCGTTGGCGGAAGCGGGCGAGGCGGTGGCCGGGGCGGAGCCGGCAGCCTCGCCAGAGGCCGCGATGCTGCCGATCTGCTGGCCGGGCGTGACGGTGGCACCGGACTCGGCGGAAATGGTCAGGACCCCGGCGGCGGGCGCCGACACCTCGACCGCGACCTTGTCGGTCTCGATCTCGACCAGCATTTCGTCCCTGGCGACCGTGTCGCCGGACTTCTTCAACCAGGTGCCCATCGTGCCTTCGGCGACGCTCTCGCCCATGGTCGGGGTCGAGATGGCGATAGACTCGCCAGCGGCGGCCTGAGCCGGGGCGGCGGCCGCACCGGGCTCAGCGGCGGCGGCCGCAACGGGCTCGGGAGCTGGGGCGGTTTCGGCGGGCGCAGGCTTGGCCTCGGGCTTCGGAGCCCCGGCGGTCTGTCCCGCTGCGGTGCCTTCAATCACCACCCCCAAGACAGCGCCCGGGATCACGGTCTCGCCGTCGGGGGCCCTGATTTCGGACAGGACGCCGTCGGACGGCGACACGACTTCCAGCGAGACCTTGTCGGTTTCCAGCTCGACCAGGACCTCGTCCTTCTTGACCGGGTCGCCGGCCTTCTTCGTCCACTTGCCGATCGTGGCTTCGGTGACGGATTCGCCGAGGGCGGGGGTCAGGATGTCGGCCATGGTCGGGTCCAGGTCTCGTTAGGTCAGGTAAGGGCGTATCAGGCGAAGGCGTCGGTCAGGAAGGCGTCGAGTTCTTTCAGGTGCCGGCTCATCAATCCGGCGGCGGTCGAGGCCGAGGCCGGGCGGCCGACGTAGCGGGCCCGTTTTGACTTCACCGACAGCTTCTCAAGCGTCAGTTCGAGCCAGGGATCGACGAAGGTCCAGCCGCCCATATTCCTGGGCTCTTCCTGGCACCAGACCAGTTCGGCGTCGGGGAAGCGGGCCAGTTCGGTCAGCAGCGACTTCATCGGCCACGGATAGAATTGCTCCAGGCGCATCAGGTAGACGTCATCGACCTGGTCGCGCTCGCGCCGCTCCAGCAGATCGTAGTAGACCTTGCCCGAGCACAGGACGACGCGGCGGACGGCCTTGTCGGCCCTGATCTTGATCCCGGCAACGTCGGGCCGCATCTGGGCGTCGTCGTGCAGCACGCGGTGGAACGAGCTGCCCTCGGCCATGTCGGCGATCGTCGAGACCGCCTTCTTGTGCCGCAGCAGGCTCTTGGGCGTCATGATGATCAGCGGCTTGCGGAACGGCCGGTGCATCTGGCGGCGCAGGATGTGGAAATAGTTGGCCGGGGTCGAACAGTTGGCGACCTGGATATTGTCCTCGGCGCACTGCTGCAGGAAGCGTTCGAGACGGGCCGAGGAATGCTCCGGCCCCTGCCCCTCATAGCCGTGCGGCAGCAGCATGGTCAGGCCGCACATGCGCAGCCATTTGCGCTCGCCCGAGGTGATGAACTGGTCGATCACGACCTGGGCCCCGTTCACGAAGTCGCCGAACTGGGCTTCCCACATCACCAGGGTGTTGGGGTCGGTGACGGCATAGCCGTATTCGAAGCCCAGCACGGCCTCTTCCGACAGGGCGGAGTCGATCGCCTCGAACTCGGCCTGGCCGTCGCGGATGTTGTTCAGTGGGACGTAACGGGCCTCGGTGGTCTGGTCGACGATCCCCGAATGACGCTGGCTGAAGGTGCCGCGCACCGAATCCTGGCCCGACAGGCGAACCGGGAAGCCCTCGTCCAGCAGCGAGCCGAACGCCAGGCTCTCGGCTGTAGACCAGTCGATGTTCTGGCCCGAGGTGATCATCTCGCGGCGACCGTCCATGACCCGTTTCAGCGTCTTGTGCATGTCGACGTCGTTCGGCGTGGTCGTCAGCCGGTGGCCGAGGTCCGACAGCTTGGCGGCCGGGACCGAGGTCTCGCCACGGCGTTCATCGCCCTCGGGCAGGCCGATGCCCTGCCACTGGCCATCCATCCAGTCGGCCTTGTGCGCTTCAAAGGTCTTGCCCGCCTCGAACTCGGCGTCGAGGAAGGCCTCGAAGCGCGCCACTTCCGCGTCCACGCCCGCCTGATCGATCACGCCTTCCGCCACCAGCCGTTTGGAATAGATCTCGCGGGTCGACGGCAGGGCGCGGATCTTCGAATACATCAGCGGCTGGGTGAAGGTCGGATCGTCGCCCTCGTTGTGGCCGAAGCGGCGGTAGCAGAACATGTCCACCACCACGTCCTTGTGGAATTTCTGCCGGAATTCGGTGGCCACCTTGGCGGCGAAGACGACCGCTTCCGGGTCGTCGCCGTTAACGTGGAAGATCGGCGCCTGGACCATCAGGGCCACGTCGGACGGATAGGGCGAGGAGCGGCTGTTGCGCGGACTGGTCGTGAAACCGATCTGGTTGTTGACGACGAAATGCATCGTCCCGCCGGTGCGGTAGCCCTTCAGCCCCATCAGGGCGAAGCATTCGGCGACGACGCCCTGGCCCGCGAAGGCGGCGTCGCCATGGATCAGCAGCGGCATGACCTTGGAGCGGTCCAGCGCGAGCTGCTCGCCCGCGTGGTCTGCCGACGGGGCGGCGGCCTCGCGGATGTCGAACGCCTGTTTCGCCCGCGCCTTGCCCAGCACCACCGGATTGACGATCTCGAGATGCGACGGGTTGGCGGTCAGCGACAGGTGGACGGTGTTGCCGTCGAACGCGCGGTCCGACGATGCGCCCATGTGATATTTGACGTCGCCCGAACCCTCGATGTCCGAGGGTACGGTCGAGCCGCCCTGGAACTCGTGGAAGATGGCCTTGTAGGGCTTGCCCATCACGGCCGCGAGCGTGTTCAGACGGCCCCGGTGGGCCATTCCGAAGACGACCTCGTCGACGCCCAGGGCCCCGCCGCGCTTGATGATCTGCTCCAGTGCCGGAACCATGGCCTCGCCACCGTCCAGGCCGAACCGCTTGGTTCCCGGGAAACGCTTGTGCAGGAAGCGTTCGAAGCCCTCGGCCTCGATCAGCTTGTTGAGGATGGCCAGCTTGCCCTCACGGGTGAAGCCGTTCTGGGCGAATTTGTCCGATCCCTCGAAGCGCGCCTGCAGCCAGTTCTTCTCGTCCGGCTCGGCGATATGCATGAACTGGATGCCCAGCGTGCCGCAGTAGGTGCGTTTGAGCAGGGCCATCACTTCGCGGATCGTGCCGGTCTGGAGGCCCAGAACGCCATCCAGGAAGATCGGCCGGTCAAGGTCGGGCTCGCTGAAGCCGTAGAATTCGGGGGTCAGCTCAGGATTGTTGGTCGGCACCTCGATGCCCAGCGGGTCGAGGTTGGCCTGCAGATGGCCGCGCACGCGATAGCTGCGGATCAGCATCAGGGCGCGGATGGAATCGTGGGCGGCGGCCCGGATCACCGCGCTGGACGGATCGGCGGGAGCGGTCGTTGGCGCGGCGGCGGCTGCGACCGGCTTTTTTGCAGGGTCGGGTTTCGGCGCTGGCCAGCGGCCGTCGAACACGCCCGAGGCTTCGGTCGGCTCGGTGGTGACGGGACGGCCCCAGCTCCCCGCGCCGCTGGACGCCTTCACAGTTTCGGCGGTGTCGCGCAGCTGGTCGAAGAAGGCGCGCCACTCGGTCGAGAGGGACGACGGATCGGTCGCCCATTTCTCGTGCAGGTCCTCGATGAACGAGGCGTTCGCGCCATACAGAAAGCTGGTCTCGGCAAAGACCTGGTTCAGCCGACCGGCATCGTCCGCCATCGTATCGTCACGTCCCTTGGGCGGCGCGCGCGCGTCTGCTTGCGACCGGTGACGCTGATATAGCCGCTGTTTCCTTATGGGTCATGACCGAAGGGGGGCAAATGCGAACAAATTTCCCTTCTCCCGCAGGGGGAGAAGGAAATCATTAGCCCTTCAGCACGTCCACCAGCGTCCTGCCCAGACGCGCCGGAGAGGGCGAAACGGTGATTCCGGCCGCCTGCATGGCCGCGATCTTGGACTCCGCGTCGCCCTTGCCGCCCGAGACGACGGCCCCGGCGTGGCCCATGGTCCGGCCCTTGGGAGCGGTGCGGCCGGCGATGAAGCCGACC
>Ga0105047_10007684_pt1 | contig 18115 bp, 13 predicted proteins | sample MAT04_FD_78384 | JGI IMG/M metagenome (GOLD analysis project Ga0105047, IMG submission 78384) | Freshwater microbial communities from Lake Fryxell liftoff mats and glacier meltwater in Antarctica - MAT-04 (megahit assembly) | ecosystem: Environmental > Aquatic > Freshwater > Ice > Liftoff...
CACAAAAAACTAGTAGCATAAGGCAATAAGCTATAAGGTTAAAAAGTTTTAACTTTTTAGCAAATAACATATAATACAAGTAAATAGCTATAAAGGGAAGAGCTATTATAAAACTATTAGGGTGTACACCTATGCTTACCCCAATAATACAACCGAGAATTAGGTCTTGTTTAATTGTATGATTATCAATATTTTTATAAAAGAAGTACAATGCATAAATGAAAAGAAATAAAATAGTAATTTCTTGCCTTGCAAAATGAGAAGCATATATAAACTGAATGTCAATTGCTAAGAAGGTTGTAGCTATAGTGGATTTGATGGAAGAATCAAAAATTTTACTACATAGTTTATAAAAATAATATAAAGTTAATAAACCGAAAATTAAGGAAATTAATCTAACGCTAAAGATATTATAGCCAAGCAATTTAATAAAAATGATTTGGATACTATGAAAGATTATTTTTAATGCATGTGGATTACGCAGGTATAAATCAAAAAATGTCTCGGTTGATGAGAAATTTTTAGTATTTAGAATATTCCTAGATAAGCCACTAAGCCAAGATTCATCTGAATGAATAAAGGGGAAATGTGTTAAAAAGCTAGAGCTTATAAGGATATAAATGAATACTAATATAATTGTTATTTTGTTTTTGTTTAAAGTTTTTTTTATAAATTTCAAAAAAGTTCACCTCATAATAAGAAAATATTTTATGATTTCAACTAGTGCACATGCACACTAGTTTATAAATTATAACATATATTTAAGTTGAATTATAATTTAATTAAAATGAAAAATTGATTATCATGGTTTAATAATTTATATTTTGAATGTTAAAGTATAGGATACCTAATAATTAAATACAATATTAAAAACTGTTATATCTAAATCTAAAAAATGTAAAGTATAATGGATATAATATGTATAATATTTAACAAACTTTGAAACGTTTATAGTGTTTAAATTTATTTATTATAATTTATGTATATAAAAAAAGAATGGAGGAAAAAAATGAAATCTATTTTAAGACTATTTTCAGTTGTAATTATTTTATCAATAGCAATTTTAACAGTGGGATGTGGAACTAGTAATTCTGGAAAGGAAATTATTAGTGCAAAACAGGCTCTAGAATTAGTTGAAAAAGATAATGTAGTTTTAGTTGGCGTTCAAAAACCTGAAACAACATTATATGCTGATAAACATGTTAAGGGTGCTGTAAAGATTGATCTTAGTGATGTTATTATTAATGAGCCAGTTGTTAATATGTTAGCACCAAAAGAGCAAGTAGAAAAAATAATGGGTAAGCAAGGAATTTCAAATAACACAACTGTAGTAATATATGATACTAATAATAATATGGATGCTGCAAGAGTATGGTGGACTTTAAAAGTTTATGGACATGAAAATGTAAAAGTAGTTAGTGGTGGATTTGCAGCGCTTGAAAAAGCTGGTGCAGAAATTACATCCGAAGTACCAAAGATTAAGACTGCAGAGTATGTGGCTAAAGATAAAAATGAAGATATGATTGCTGGAATAGATGAGGTAAAAGCTCAAGTTGAAACCCCTAATAAGAACACCATATTACTTGATACTAGGTCAAAAGAAGAATATGTTGCAGGAACAATTCCGGGGTCAGTTCTTTTAGAGTATATTAATAATGACTATAGTGATGGAACTTATAAACCGGTGGAATTAATAAAAATTCAATATATTGAGAAAGATATAAAGGCTAAAAATAATGTGATAATGTATTGTAAAACATCAATCAGAGGAGCTCAAACATATTTGGCATTATATAATGCTGGATATAGAAATCTTAAATTATATGATGGTGCTTGGGTAGAATGGTCATCAAAGGGAGCATTACCTATTCAAAAGCCAGATGTAGGTGAAAAATCAAAAACACCAACAAAACCAACGACACCACCAGCAGATACGCAAGATGCATCATAAAAGTAATAAAAAGTAATAAATAGTTAGATGCTAAGGTAGTATCTAACTATTTTATTTGCAAATATACATAGGGTTTATATATATAACTTTTTTTAATACAGTATAACAAATTCAATAAACAAAGCTTCAGGTTTTTTGATATAATAAAATTGTTAATAAAATAACGTAACAAAGAAAAAAGGGGGACAAACATGAAAAAAAATAAATTTTTAACAAGTTTACTAGTTTTAACAATTACGGTAGCATTAGTGGGTTGTGCAACTAGTACTGACACCACAAAGGATGCATCTAAAGATGCAACTAAAACAGAAACAGCTACTAATAAGGCAACAAAAACAGACGTAGTATCAGAAGCAGTTAATGGATATTTTGCAAATATGCCTACCGATGTTTATAAAATACCTGAAAAAGATTTTATTGAAAAAATAAAAGCAAATGACGACATGTTTATTTTAGATATAAGATTAGCAGATGCATATGCTAAAGGACATATTAAAGGTGCTATAAATGCCCCATGGGGAACAGCAATAAGTGATAATTTAGATAAATTACCAAAGGAAAAGAAAATAATGGTTTATTGTTATACAGGACAAACAGCAGGACAAGCAGTTGCATTGCTAAACATGGCAGGATTTAATGCAAAATCAGTAAATTTAGGATGGGATTTAGGCATATCTAAAGTTGATGGAGTAAAAGATGTTACGGAAACTAAGTCAAATGATTTTGCTAAAGTGGAATCTTTAAAAATAAAACCTGAAATTAAAACCGCTATAGATAGCTACCTTAAAGGGTTGGATACTGTCAAAGCAACCAATTTTAAAAACTATAAAATCAGTGAAGATGATGCTAAAAAATTAGTGGATTCAAAAGATGGTAGTGTAACATTTCTTTCTGTAAGAAAGGCTGAAGATTTTGCAAAAGGACATATTGCAGGAGCAATAAATATTCCTTGGGCAAAAGGAATGCAAGAGAAATTCAATACATTACCAAAAGACAAGAAGATTATAGTTTACTGTTATACTGGGCAAACAGCAGGACAAACAGTTGCTGGTCTAAAAATGCTAGGATATGATGCAGTATCACTAAATGGTGGTATGGGTACAGCAGCAAATGCTCCAGCTGGATGGGCAAACAAAGGATTTCCTGTAGAAAAATAATACACAAAAGAACCTCTAATTTATTAGAGGTTCTTTTGTGTATTATTTAAGATTTTATTAGAGGTTTATATAATTCATTTTATTACCTCAAAATTTATTTTTATTATTAGTATATCATTTAGTGCATAAAAAAACACTTAGTGCTACGTCTAAATCAACAAAAAATTGAACATATAGTATAAAGTAGTTTATACTATATGTAGTATAGATATTAAATTATAGAAAAAAATCTATATATAAAGTTAATTTAATTTTGAAGTTAAATAATTACAACATAAGTGAGAGGAAGTTTTACATATGGGAAAAATATTAGTTTTAGCTGAAAAGCCATCCGTTGGAAAAGAATTAGCAAAAAACTTGAATTGCACTCAAGGCGGAAATGGGTATTTAATGGGAGCAAAATATATTGTAACTTGGGCACTAGGACATCTTGTAACATTAGCTGGTCCAGAGGATTATGACCAAAAATATAAAAGCTGGAGAATAGAAGATCTTCCTATGCTACCAAAGGATTTAAAATTGGTAGTTATTAAGGAAACTTCAAAGCAATATAAGATTGTGCATGAACTTCTTAAAAGAGCTGATGTAGATGAACTTGTTATAGCCACAGATGCAGGGCGTGAAGGAGAACTAGTAGCACGTTGGATAATTCAAAAAGCAGGGTTTAAAAAGCCTATAAAGAGGTTGTGGATCTCCTCACAAACTGAAAAAGCGATAAAGGATGGTTTCGCTAATCTCAAACCTGGAAGAGATTATGAAAATCTATTTTGGGCAGCACAATCAAGAGCAGAAGCAGATTGGCTAATTGGACTCAATGTTACTAGGGCCCTAACTTGTAAATATAATGCTCAACTATCAGCGGGAAGAGTTCAAACACCAACCTTAGCACTTATTGTTGATAGAGAAAATGAAATAAAGAGATTTATTGGAAAGGATTATTGGACAGTAAATGGTAAGGTGAATAATTTTACAGTGAATTGGTCAAGTAAGAATGGAGAATCACGTACCTTTGACAAGCAAAAAGCAGAGGGTGTAGTTGCAAAAGTTAACAATCAAATGGGTACCGTAGTAGAAGTAAATAAAGCTTCTAAGAGAGAACTTCCACCACTTGCATATGATTTAACAGAGCTTCAAAGGGACGCAAATAGAAGATTTGGGTATTCTGCAAAGCAAACCCTTAATTTAATGCAGAGATTATATGAAAACCATAAGATATTATCATATCCAAGAACAGACTCAAGGCATCTTACGACAGATATAGTGGCAACGCTTATGGATAGATTAAAGAGTATAGCTATAGGGCCATATGAAAAAGCTGCTAGAAATATAATAAAAAATAGAATTCATACTACAAGTAGACTTGTGGATAATAGTAAGGTATCGGATCATCATGCTATAATTCCTACAGAGCAGCATGTGGATTTATCTAGTTTAAACAAAGAAGAAAGAACTATTTATGACTTAGTTGTAAAAAGATTTTTAGAAGTTTTAAGTCCAGCTTTCGAATATGAGCAAACTACTGTAAAAATAGAGGTAAAAGGTGAAAGCTTTTCTGCAAAAGGAAAAATAGTTAAATCAAAGGGCTGGAGAGAAATAAGCAGTTCAGATGATGGGGAAGATAAAGATCAATCTCTTCCACCTATAAATAAGGGAGAAGCTATTAAACTTACTTTGGTAAGGTCTGTAAATGAAAAGACGAAGCCACCAGCAAGATATAATGAAGCAACCTTACTTACCGCTATGGAGCATCCGGGAAAAGATATACAAGATGAGAGTTTAAGGGAAGCATTGGATAACACCTCAGGACTTGGAACCTCTGCAACTCGTGCAGATATAATTGAAAAACTATTTAGCATCTTTTATATGGAGAGAAGAGGTAAAGATATTTTCCCAACATCAAAAGGAATACAATTAATAGGCTTAGTTCCAGAAGAACTAAAATCGCCAGAGCTTACTGCTAAGTGGGAGAAACAGCTTCAACTTGTAAGTAAAGGAAAAGCAAGTTCAATGAATTTCGTAAAGGAAATGAGAGAATACGCTTCAAAGCTTGTGAAGAACGTTGTAAATTCGTCAGAAGTTTACAAACATGACAACGCTACAAGAGTTAAATGCCCCGAGTGTAGTAAGTATCTTCTTGAGGTTAACGGTAAAAGGGGGAAAATGCTTGTATGTCCAGATAGGGAATGCGGATATCGTAAGGGCGTATCACAGGTTTCGAATGCACGTTGCCCTACTTGTCACAAGAAAATGGAGATTAGAGGAGATGGAGACAATAAAATTTTCGCTTGTGGTTGTGGCTATAGAGAAAAACTTTCAGCTTTTACTAAGCGTCGAGATAAAGAAAAAGGTGCTTTAGATAAAAAGGATGTTAGTAAATTCTTGAATCAGCAGAATAAGAAAGATGAACCTGTTAATTCTGGTAATTCTGCTATGGCGGAGGCTTTTGCTAAACTTAATTTAAAATAATTAAAAGTAACATAAAGTATAAGGTTTTTATTTATACTTTGTGTTTTTCTATTTCTGACATATTTAAAAATATTATTAAATGTTAATTTATCGAAAACATAGTGTGAGAGTGATTTTTTTATGCTTTAAGTATTAAAGGTAGTTATAAGACCAAAAACGCAATGGATTTTCTTTTAATTAAACTTTATTAAAATAGAAACGCTTACATATTAACTGAAAGTTCATCTTAATACTACATATTATTACAAAATAACCACAAATAACATATGCATAACTCTTATTTAGATGATATTATGTGTATGCAAAGAGAAAAACTTGTTTTGCATATTAAAATTATGAAGGTGGGGTATAAAACATGAAAAAAACTTTAAGACCATTAATATTAACTTTAGGTATTTTAGTATCAACAGGAATAAGTTCAACGGTATTTGCTCAAGATTGTAATACATCAAACTATAAAGTGGTGAACGCTAAAGATTGCAGTACCATTAATTGTACAATTAAGTCAGGAGAAAGTTTGAAGGATATATGTGCTAAGCATGGTGTTGTAATGCCAAAAGGTTCAACTGCAGCAGAGTGTTTAGCTACTAAACCGGTAACGACAACTACAAAAGCAGCACCAACTCCTGTAAAGGAAACCCCTGCAAAAGCAGCACCAGCTCCTGCAAAGGCGACTCTGAGCAAGGAAGCACCTGCTAAGACAGCAGCAGTAACTGAGGATAACAAATTAGGAAAAGAAGTAGTAACACTAGTTAATCAGGAAAGAGCAAAACAAGGACTAGCTCCTTTAAAGTATAATTCTGAGCTTTCAAATGTAGCTAGAACTAAGTCAGCGGATATGAGAGATAATAACTATTTTTCTCATACATCACCAACTTATGGATCACCTTTTGACATGATGAAAAAATTTGGCATAGATTATATGGCAGCTGGTGAAAATATTGCAATGGGTCAACCAACTGCAGCTTCAGTAATGGATGCTTGGATGAACTCTCCAGGACATAAAGCTAATATTTTAAGTAAGAATTTTACTGAAATAGGAGTTGGAGTAGCAAAAGATAAAAGTGGAACTATTTATTGGACTCAACAGTTTATAGGGAAATAAATAATTAAATTAGGATCTGTGTTTCTAAATATTGGATTTTACAATATGTGAAACACAGATTTTTTATATCCACTATTATTCAATATGTAATAATAGTGGATATTTATTTGAAAGTAGAAAATATCATGATAGATATAATTCTAAAGTTTTATCTTGCTTAATTTAATCAATTTTAAATAATAATATTTATTAGATGCATTTACGACATATTATTACAAAATAACCAACAACAAAAACAGTAAAAACCTGATTTTGATGTTACAATTATGCTGTAGAAAAAAACTAAATAGTATATACATAGGAATAAGGGGAGACGCGTAAGATGAAAAAAATTGTAAAATCATTGGTATTAACTTTAGGTATTCTAGTAATAACAGGAATAAGTTCGAAAGTATATGCAGAAAATCTCAATTACACAGTTAAGGCAGGAGATACTTTATGGCAGATATGTACTAAGCATGAGGTTGGAGTTTCAGAAGTTTTATCTGTTAATCCTGAGATAACTAAGGTAAGTCAGATAAAACCTAGTCAGATAATAAAGATACCAAACTTAGCTGAGGTTAAAGCATTAGAAAAAGAAGTAATAACATTAGTTAATCTGGAAAGAGCAAAGCAGGGGTTAGCTCCAGTAGAGCTTAATTGGCAGCTTTCAAGAGTAGCTAGATATAAGTCAGAGGATATGAGAGATAAAAACTATTTTTCTCATACATCGCCAACTTATGGATCACCTTTTGAAATGATGAAAAGTTTTGGTGTAGATTATATGGCAGCTGGTGAAAACATTGCAATGGGTCAGCCAACTGCAGTCTCAGTAATGAATGCTTGGATGAGTTCGACTGGACATAAAGCTAATATTTTAAGTGGGAATTTTACTGAAATAGGAGTTGGAGTAGCAAGAGATGAAAGTGGAACTATTTATTGGACTCAGCAGTTTATAGGAAAATAAATAATTAAATTGGAACCTGTGTTTCTAAATATTGATTTTAAAAATATTTAGAAACACAGGTTTTTTTTATGAGATGAAGTATTTCAAAATGGTTTATATAGGTAAGACTAATAACTAAAATTGCCATTAAGTTCATAGATTGTTTCATGGAATTTATGTTACAATTAAAAATATAGTCTTGAATTTATAGAAATGGAACTACTATACATAGATAATTCCAAGGGAAAAACTACACTAATTAAAATATAATATCTAGTTTTAGTGAAAAACATAGAGTATAAGTAATATAAATTTATTAAATTATCTACTAAGATGTCATTACAGTCATTAAAGGAATATAATAAATTAGAAAGTGGGATAGGATGAAATTTTTAAGAAACATAGAAAATGGAGCCATAAATATAAAAAAAATGGGAATCATTAAAGGGTTTCTTGTAATAAGTCTATCAATTTTGTTAGAGATGTTAGGACAAGTACCTCAAGAATTTTTAAATTTATTCTCTGGTAAATTTGAAAAATCAGTTCCCTATGTAATTTTTGTTGCAAGTGTATTTGTAAAATTTTATGTTGTCATTATTTTACTTAAGTGGCTTAGTAATTCAAGAAATGAGCAAAAACTTAAATATCACTTGAATCCAATGAGTTATGTTTTTGCAGCCCTCATGATTATAGCATTCCGTATGATATTTGATAACAGCTTAACTTTGTGGGTTAGTAATATATCCATGCCAAATTTTATAAATGGAACATTTAAAGAATTATCTGTTTCACCCGTTATCTCAATGCTTAGTGCTATTGTTATAGCGCCTATATACGAAGAAATAATTTTCAGAGGAATATTATTAAAAGGAATGACTAAAAAAATAAATCCAGCTATAGCACTTGTGGTATCAGCCTTATTGTTTGCATTAGTGCATTTTAACATTCAGCAAGGCATAAATGCATTTTTTCTAGGTCTGGTTATTGGATTTATATATTTAACAACAGAGTCAATTTATTTAAGTATATTTGCACATTTCATAAATAACTTACTGGCTCTTTCAGTTTCCTCTCGGTTTGTATTAATAGGAGGAAGGTATGCTATGAGAGTTCATGGAATATTTTTTATTTTAGGAGTTATATTTTTATTTATAGCTTGTATGGGCTACCAGCAAAATAAAATCAAAAATGTACCAGATATATATGCTCAATTCATAGAAATATAAATTTGATTAAATATTAGCTGTAACAGCTTATATCCATCATATGATAATTAACATTGTTATATGGTGGATATTTTTTATATTATAGAGGAAATCATAATGGATGAAATGAAAATTTTATATTGTAATTCTGTGAAATTTAAGAAAATTTTAAGGTAGCATTAATCATTATTTAATAATAGTAGAGTACAATAAATATAGTAATAAGGTTAAATTAGATGGGAGTGACGGTTATGCCTACTATAAACATGCTATCTTCGGCAGACAAGGTAAAAGGTCAAGGCGTAGGATCAGCTTATCTCGAGCAAGTAGATTTAGTCCAAAACGGATTAAATAAAGAATATAAAGTTGTAATAAATAAAAGAGTAAGAACTGATATAATGCATTATCATACTATTGATTTTAAGCACTATTTGAGTGTGCCTTTTGCTAAAAAAAAGGGCGTAACAGTGGGTTACGTACATTTTTTACCTGAAACCATTGAGGGAAGTATTAAATTACCTAATTTTATCAAGAAAATATTTTACAAATACATTATAAGTTTTTATAATAGTATGGATTATTTAGTTACAGTAAATCCTAATTTTATAACTAAACTTGAGGCATATAATATTGATAGAAAGAAAATAACATATATTCCTAATTTTGTTTCAACAGAAAAGTTCCATAATATTTCAAATGAGGATAAATGTATAGCCAAGAAAAAACTAAAAATTGAAAAGGATGCCTTTGTTGTTCTTGGAGTAGGTCAAATACAAACTAGAAAAGGTGTAATGGACTTTATTGATATAGCAAAAAAAATGCCGGAAGTGCAATTTGTTTGGGCTGGTGGTTTTTCTTTTGGAAATATTACGGATGGATATAAAGAATTAAAAATTAGCATGGAAAATGCACCAAAAAATATTTTATTTACAGGAATAGTTGAGAGAGATTTGATGAATGATATATATAATGTATCAAATGTTCTTTTTATGCCATCATATAATGAGCTTTTTCCTATGTCAATATTAGAGGCAATGAATACATACACTCCCATACTATTAAGAGATTTGGAACTATATGAGGACATATTATTTGATTATTACATAAAAGAGCATGATAACGAAGGGTTTATTAGTGCTATAGAAAAGTTGAAAAATGATTCAAGCTATTATGAGCAGGCTAAAGAAAAAGCTATAAGGGGTCACAATTTTTATTCAAGAGAGAATGTACTTTCTATGTGGAAAATTTTTTATGAAAAGGTATGTCGAGTAAAAGGTAGGTAAGCACATGAAAAATTATAAATTTAATGTTATTTTAGGTATAGCTTCTGGAATTATATTTGTTTTGCTCATTATTTTTACAAATGGGTGGGTGGATTTAATTCATCAAATGAAAAATTTGAAAATTCAATGGCTAATTGTATCGGCTATAGTTATGATGTTATATTGGGTATTTGAAGCTAAAACCTTGCAAAATATAGTTTTTCTGATTAAAAAAGACTATAAATTTAAACAAGCATTTAAAGTTACTATGGTAGGACAATATTTTAATTCAATCACTCCCTTTGCATCTGGGGGACAGCCAATGCAGTTATATACACTTATAAAACAAGAATTGGGAGCTGGTAGTTCTGGTTCGGCACTAATGATTAAGTTTATTATTTATCAGACTGTATTAACTATATACTCATTAATTCTTATACTTTGGAAGGCTAGTTTTTTTAAAACTAGAATGAGCAACTTATTTTATTTAATAGGCATAGGATTTGCAATTAATGCTAGTGTAATTATATTTTTGATTATTTTTTCGAAATATCGCAAACTAACACATAAATTAATAACCTTTTTATCCAAGATTTTAGATAAGCTTAAATTGGTTAAGAATATGTCAAAGTTAGAGAAACACATTAATGACAATTTAGACCAATTTCATGATAATATGGAGATAGTAAAAAATAGCGGTGCATTGATGCTTAAGGCTACTATTTATACAATAATTCAATTAACAATAATCTTTAGTATACCTTATTTTATTTATTTAAGTTTTGGAATGAGTGGAGCTAGCATAGAAAATATGATAGCTGGAACTGCCTTTGTAATGATGCTTACAGCATTTATACCATTGCCTGGAGCAGTGGGTGGAGCAGAAGGAGCTTTCTTTATGTTTTTTAGCTTGTTTTTTGCAGCTAATAATATAATGGCAGCTATATTATTATGGAGATTAATTACATTTTATTCTTGTATAATTTTTGGATTCTATGCGTTTATGAAAGATTAATTAGAATTTATTAATGATGTTAAAAATAAAAAACATATTACGATTATAGCTTTTAAAGGGGGATGATTATGAATATTGGAATTTTTACTGATGCTTTTTATCCACAAGTAAGTGGAGTAGTTACTTCTACTTTGATATTGAAAAATGAGTTAATTAGACTTGGGCACAGTGTAACTATTATTACAGTTACACACCCAAATGTAGAGGAAGAGGAAGGTATAATGAGATTGCCTAGCATACCATTTTTCCTTTTGCCTTCTCAAAGAGTAGGGATGATATATTCACGTAAAGTCATGAATAAAATAAAAAAATTAGATTTAGATATAATACATACCCAAACAGAATTTAGTATAGGTATATTTGGAAGAATAGTAGCTAAAAAGTTGGATATTCCTGTAGTTCATACATATCATACGATGTATGAAGACTATATTCACTATGTATCCCGTGGTATAATGCTTAAGCCTGCTTCACAATTTGCTAAAAAGGTAAGTGAACTCTATTGTAGAGATTGCAGTGCTATAATAGTACCCACAATAAAGGTCAGAGATGTATTGCAGCAGTATGGATTAATAAGACATATAGATGTAATACCTACAGGGGTTAATATTGAACCATTTAAAAGATGTAATTATAATGAAGACCTTATCAAAGATGAAAAAAAATCTTTTGGAATTGATGAGACTGAGCCAGTTGTATTATTTATTGGCAGATTAGCAAAAGAAAAAAGTGTAGATATAATTATAAATAGTATGAAGGAACTAATTGTAAAAATACCAAATTGTAAATTGCTGATTATAGGTGACGGACCAGAGCGTGAAAACCTAGAATCTTTAGTTTTGGAGCTGGGTATTGAAAAATCTGTAGTATTTACTGGTGAAAAACCTTGGGAAGAAATTGGAAGGTATTATCAGATGGGAGACGTGTTTGTAGGCGCATCATTAACTGAAACACAAGGATTAACATTTACGGAAGCTATGGCGGCACAAATTCCTGTAGTAGCTAAGTATGATAAAAATTTAGATGATTTGATTCAGGATAAGATTAATGGAAGAATTTTTCATAAAGATGAAGATTTAGCTGGAATATTGTATGAAGTTTTAATGGATAAAGAAGAATGTGTCACAATGGTGAAAAATGCTTATGTTGGGATAGAGCCATTATCATCTACTTTCTTTGGAGAAAATGTTGAGAAAGTTTATATGGAAGTTGAAAAACAAAATTACATGTTGCAAAATCAAAAGGTAACATAGTTAATTTAAGATAAGAGAATTGCCTATTCACCATAATGATGAGTGAGTAGGTAACTTAATAATTTTATAAATAAACATTACAAAATATTGTTTTTGTAATATAATAGATTGATGAGAGAAATTAAAGAGTTTTTCTTATTGGTTGTTAATAAGAATATTTTAATATGAGGGGATGTAGCTCAGTTTGGGAGAGTACTTGGATGGCATTCAAGGGGTCGTGGGTTCGAGCCCCATCATCTCCACCAAAGAAAATTCGCTGTATAGCGGGTTTTCATTTTTTTTGTTTATTAGTACATAATATTTTTAGAAGCTTTTAGTAAATAACAGCATGTGAAATAAGGATAACATAATTTGAAACCTATGTTAATATTCTGTATACTTGAATATGGAGACATAAGATATTGATTTTCTATAATTTCTTATGTATTGATATAAAATAAACCTATAATATTTTTTTGTTTGGTACAATGAAATAAATACAAAAGAAATGGAGCGAATAAAAATGAAAATACTTTATTATGATTGTTTTTCAGGTATTAGTGGAGATATGAATTTAGGAGCCTTAATAGATTTAGGTATAGATAAGAAATATTTATTAGAAGAATTGAGCAAGTTGAATCTATTAGGATATGAAATAAAAGTATCAAGAGACATTAGAAAAGGCATAGAGGGCACTAAGGTAGATGTAATTTTACATGATGCTCATGCTCATCATCATGAGGGTTTACATGCTGAGTCTGTAGGAGCGCATTGTCAGGAACATTCTCATGAAGGCAATGAAGGTGGGCACTCTAATGAGCATAAAAACCATAATCATAGTCACCAGGATCAGAGAAATCTAAAAGATATTGAAGAAATTATAGATTGTAGTGAGTTAAGTTCTAAAGTAAAACAATTAAGTAAAAAAATGTTTATGAAGGTTGCAATGGCTGAGGCAAAGGTTCATGGTAAGCCACTATATGAAGTTCACTTCCACGAGGTAGGCGCAGTAGATTCTATTGTTGATATAGTAGGAGCTGCTATTTGCATAAGTCATCTAAATGTTGATAAAATAATGAGTTCCTCTATAGAGCTTGGTGGTGGGTTTGTTAAGTGTGCTCATGGAATTATACCAGTGCCAGCTCCTGCTACTGTGGAAATTTTAACGGGGATTCCAGTAAAACTTGGAGCTGTACCCTTCGAAACCACAACACCTACAGGAGCAGCAATTCTAGCAGTTAATGTGGATGAATTTAAAGATGACAACAATTTTATTGTAAATAAGATTGGATATGGCATAGGTAATAGAGATACTGAAATTCCTAATGTACTAAGAGTCATGCTAGTAGAAGAGAATAATACTTCTAATTTATGCAAAGAAGAAAATGAAGGTGAGATATTTCAAGAAATTATTGAATGCAACATAGATGATATGAATCCAGAGTTATATGAGTACATAATTGATAAGCTTTTTACTGAAGGTGCTTTGGATGTATATTTAACTCCAATTATAATGAAAAAAGGAAGACCGAGTGTAAAACTAAGTATTTTATGTAAGTCAGATAAATTGGAAAAGATGAAAGAATTATTGTTTAAAGAAACAACTACTCTAGGGGTTAGAAGTTTTAAAGTAAATAAAACAATGCTGGAAAGAAAATTTACTAAAGTGAACACTAGTTATGGTGAGGTTACCGTAAAAGAAGCTTACTATAAAGGTGAAAAGATAAAAAGTAAGTTAGAATATGAAGAATGTAAGAAAATAGCTGACACTATGGGAATATCTGCTAGAGAAGTATATGAGTATTTAAAAAATAAAATCTAAAATTTAAACGATATTTAAAATGAGTGAGATATCAAGAGTAATTTACACTCGGAGGAAGGTAAATATATGCTAAAACAAAAATATGATAATTTGATAAGCTATTTAAAAAATCTTGACAGTGTTGCCGTTGCTTTTTCAGGAGGAGTTGATAGTGCTCTCTTACTGAAAGTTTGTAGTGATGTACTTAAGGAAAATGTGTTAGCAATTATGGTAATAGCTCCTTACACACCTAAATGGGAAGTTGAAGAAGCTAAAGTTTTGCTAAAGCAGTTTGGGGTTAGATATAAGTTTATTGAAGTAGAAATGATTGAGGAGATAAGGTTTAGCCCAAGAGATAGATGTTATATATGCAAAAATTCTATTTTCACTAAAATAAAAAAGGAAGCTAAGGCTCAAGGTATATATAATATTTTAGATGGGACTAATTTTGACGATACTAAAGATTATAGGCCAGGACTTAAGGCGTTAAAGGAATTAAATATAATAAGCCCTCTTTTAGCAAATCAATTTACTAAAGCTGATATAAGGAATTTATCTGAAAAACTTAAGCTGCAAACTTGGAATAAGCCTGCCTACGCTTGTCTTTTGTCAAGAATACCTTATGGACAAGAAGTAATTGAAAAGGATCTCGAAAGAATAGAGGGCGCAGAGGTGTATTTAATGGGACTGGGTTTTAGTGGAGTTAGGGTTAGAAGTCATAAGGAATTAGCAAGAATAGAGTTGCCAAAGAAGTATTTTACAGAGATTTTACATGAAGAAATACTGGAAAAAATTTCAATAAAACTCAAAGAAATTGGATTCAAATATGTGACATTAGATCTAGAAGGATATAAGATGGGAAGTTTAAATTAAAGAAGGTGGTAAATATATGAATTCAGAGGAAATGAAGAAATTTCTTAAATCTGTAAAGAATGGCGATATATCTATTGATGATGGCCTGGATAAATTAAAAGATTTATCATATTCAGATTTAGGATTTGCAAAAATAGATAATCATAGAGAACTTAGAGTCGGGTATCCAGAGGTTATATATTGCGAAGGGAAAACTGTAGAGCAGATAAAGGGCATAGTTAGTTTAATGCTTACTAAGGACGTAAACATCCTTGGAACAAGGGCCTCTAAAGTAATGTATGAAGGAGTAAAACAAATATGTGATGGTGCAAAATACAATGAGCTTGCAAGAACAATTGTAATTAAAAAAAAGGAAGTTGAACTTCAAAGTACATATATTGCATTAGTAACTGGAGGAACTTCTGATATACCAGTAGCGGAAGAAGCGGCTATTACAGCAGAAATATTTGGGAATAAGGTCGAAAGAATTTATGATGTAGGGGTAGCGGGTATTCATAGGCTATTTGAAAATCTAGATGTTATTAGGAGTGCAAAGGTAGTAATTACTGTGGCGGGAATGGAAGGTGCTTTAACTAGTGTAGTTGGGGGCCTAGTGGATAAACCAGTTATAGCTGTGCCAACCAGTGTAGGTTATGGAGCTAGTTTTAAAGGACTTGCTGCACTGTTATCAATGTTAAATAGTTGTTCTAGTGGAGTTAGTGTTGTTAATATTGACAATGGTTTTGGAGCAGGCTATTTAGCGAGTATTATTAATAAGTTATAAGTTATATTCAAATTTAAAATAGTATATCTTATGTAGAGTTGAGTTTATGTAAGACATAGGAAATGTAGCTAGATTTGTTTAAACAAATCTAGCTACATTATTTTTATTATGAAGTAGAATTTAGATTGTATATGCTCTCATAAACCTTAAGAGTATTAATTGCTGTATTTTCCCAAGAAAAATTTTTTGCTCTTATTAAACCTTTGGAACTTAATTCTGACCTTAACTTCTCGTTACTGAGTAAGTTGCCTATGGCTAGTGATATGTCTGATATATCATAGGGATTTATTAAAATGCCTCCATCTCCCACCACTTCTGGAATAGAGGTAAGGTTAGAAGCTATTACAGGAGTACCACAATTCATTGCCTCTAAAGGAGGAAGTCCAAAACCTTCATAAAAAGACGGATAAATAAAAGTATCACAGCAATTGTAAAAAATAGGTAAATGTTCTTCTGGCACAAATCCGGTAAAAATAACATGAGAGTCCAGTCCTAATTCATGTGTGAGTTTAAATAATTTTTGTCCCGAGTCTTTATAGCCACCTACAATAACTAAATTGTATTTTTTGTCTAAATCCTTATATACTTTAGAAAAAGCAGTTATTACAGAAGAAACATTCTTCCTTTCACTAAACCCACCTAGATAAAGTATAAATGGGTCTGTTAAATTATAAACATCTTTCAGAAAACCCCTGCAGAGGGCTTTGTCTAAAGGAGCATATTTTTTATCAGCAGCTAAAGGAGTTACAAAAATTTTGCTTTCATCTATGGGAAAAAACTTCAGAATGTCACGCTTTGAAAATTCGGATACAGTTATTATTCCATCAGAACCTCCTATAATTAAAGGCATTTCTTTCAGAAATTTCAGCAAATATCCTTTTCCTACTGTTTCGGGCATAACATATGGAATTAAATCATGTATTGTGATTATTTTCTTGCAAGATATTTCTTCAGAAAAACCTATACCATTTTGGGGCATATGATATATGTCTATTTGTTCCTTTGATATATTTGCTGGAAAATAATAATCCTCAAAAAAACGTTGGTGTTTTTTGGAGGTCATCACTATTTTGCAGTTTTCTCTTTTTATAGATTCGTAATTATCACCTGACCAAAATATATGATAGTTATTTATAGTATCTATGTTAATTAAATTTTTAAGTACATTTTCTGTATAGGTTCCTATTCCAGTGCCACTATAAAAATTGATACCCCGAGCATCAATTGCAATCCTCATAGGATTCACTCCTTAAAATTATTAAATAAATTTTGTATTTGAAATTGAAATATATTTGAAAAGATAATATATATTAATATATTATTTTTTCTCAAAATGTGTGCTATGTAGGTAAACATAATTATGCACAAATTATTAAGTGTGTTCATATATTATAATAGAACAATATTTCGGAGGCGTGCATTTGGAAATCCAGGAATTAAAGGATTTAGTAAAAAAAAATTATTCACTTTGTATTAATGATATTGAAAAAATAAAAAATGTATACAGAATAGAAACACAAAATGAAATGTATTGCTTGAAAATCATTAATTATGAATTTAAGCATTTTTTATTTATTATTGGTGCAATAAAACATTTACAGGATAATGGTTTTCAAAAAATACCCCAAATTATTGCGACTATTGATAACGAAGAATATATAGCAATTGACAAAAAATATGCATATTTAACACCTTGGGTAAATGCAAGGGAGTGTAACTATGATAATCCTGTAGAAATAAAATTATGCACCACAAAGCTTGCAGAGCTCCATAATAAAAGCTTGAATTTTAAAGTTACACCAGACATGAAACCTAGGATAGCATGGTTTAAATGGATAGAAACTTTTAGAACTAGAGAAAGGGAAATATTAGATTTCAAAAGAAGAATAAATGAAAAAGAACACATTACAGAATTTGATAACAACTATCTAAGAATAATGGAGGAGGAGTTAGCACGTAGTAATAGAGCTATAGATAACTTATGCAAAAGTGAATATGTAAGTAAGATGAAAGAGGAAATTAAACATAGGGGATTATGTCATCATGATTATGCTCATCATAATGTATTGATAGAAAAGAGTGGAGACGTAAATATCATAGATTTTGATTATTGCATCTTAGACACTCATTTACATGATTTAAGTAGCCTCCTAATAAGAAGAATGAAAAATGGGAAATGGAGTTTAGAAAATGCACTTTTTATAATGGATGCCTATGATGATATAAATTCGATATATAAAAATGATAATCAAGTAATGGCGGCATTTATGGAATTTCCTCAAGAATATTGGCAAATAGGAATTCAATATTACTGGGAAAAAAAAGACTGGGGAGAAGAATTTTTTTTGAAGAAGCTTCAG
>Ga0105047_10007685_pt1 | contig 18115 bp, 15 predicted proteins | sample MAT04_FD_78384 | JGI IMG/M metagenome (GOLD analysis project Ga0105047, IMG submission 78384) | Freshwater microbial communities from Lake Fryxell liftoff mats and glacier meltwater in Antarctica - MAT-04 (megahit assembly) | ecosystem: Environmental > Aquatic > Freshwater > Ice > Liftoff...
AAATTATACTAAAAAGTCAAACCGTTGTTCCGCAATGTTGCCATAAGAGGTAACTTTCTTAGAAGGGACCGGCCTTATAAAAATGCGCCTGCGGTTCTTAGCCAGAGGTATGTGCGAAAGGCATGTGCGTAGCAATACACAGCAAGGCAAACAGTCAGGATTTGTTGTACTCTCTCATGCCTTGTATTGCGAGGAGATACCTTTGGCTTAGAAACGCAAGCATTGTTATAAAGCCTTGATTTTTGGGTACTTTTTGATCAAGCAAAAAGTACAAAGAGATAAATATTAAATCAATTTTCGAATGAATGCATGGAATTATTATGATGTATTAACCTTTCCAGCACATCAAAATAAAATACAGCCATGAAAAAATGATAAGGGAAATTAATTCGGTAAAGTTGCCAGAGTGGAAGCTGGAAATTAATTTTAAGCATAGTTTTGCGGGTTTAATCGTTCTTTCATCTTAACAAGAATTTATTTCAATACCTTTGTTTATTAAACCTGATGTGGCTAAATACACTTAGGCAAATTAACACATTTATAAACAGCTTATTAATGGCTATTAAATCTGATTGATTGTATGAAAAAGCATAAAATTTTAGTAACCGGTGGTGTCGGATATATAGGTTCACATACCGTTGTGGAACTTCAGCAGTATGGCTATGAAGTTGTTATTGTAGATAATTTGTCTAACTCTTCAGTACTTGTCCTTGATAATATTGCTAAAATTACAGGTATTATGCCGGTTTTTGAGCAATTCGATCTGGCCGATGCTGCGTTGACCGCTGATTTTTTTAGTCGTCATTCTGATCTGGCCGGTATAATCCATTTTGCGGCATTCAAGGCGGTTGGCGAATCAATGCAAAAACCTCTTGAGTATTACCGGAATAATGTTTACTCGCTTATCAATATTCTTGAAGGGATGAAAACCAGTGGAATTCAAAATCTAGTATTTTCATCATCGTGTACCGTTTACGGTCAGCCCGACGAATTGCCGGTTACAGAGCAGGCACCCATAAAACCTGCATGGTCGCCTTATGGTAATACCAAGCAGATGTGTGAAGATATTCTGCGGTTCACCACCATGGCTCATCCTCTTAAAGCCATAGCCCTGCGATATTTCAACCCGATTGGTGCGCATCACACATCCCTGATCGGGGAGTTGCCGCTTGGTATTCCTAATAACCTGGTGCCGTTTATTACGCAGACAGCCATCGGGCAACGCGAATGCCTGAGCGTGTTTGGCAGCGATTATGATACACCCGATGGCACTGCTGTCCGCGACTATATTCATGTTGTTGACATCGCAAAGGCGCATGTAATTGCTGTTGAGCGTATGCTGAGCGGCAAAGGTAAACTGGCTCTCGAAATCTTTAACCTGGGCACGGGTACAGGTTATTCAGTTTTGGATGTTATTAATGCTTTTGAAAAAGTAAGCGGACAGAAACTGAATTATAAAATTGTTCCCCGCCGACCCGGAGATGTCGAAAAAGTGTGGGCCGATACCCGGTTTGCCAACGACGAACTAGGCTGGAAAGCTGAAAAAGGTATTGATGAAATGATGCTTACGGCCTGGGAATGGGAAAAAGCATTGGCAAAAAGGAAGGCATAGGGAATCCGGTGAATTCATTGTCTGAACTTTTGAGGGGAGAGTGGGAGAAGGGGAGAGTGGGAGATGGGAGAATGGGAGATGGTGAACGTCGTAGGCTTTGAACTGTGAACGCCTTCGGCAATTGAACCCTGAACAATAATTTTTAAGTATCCAAATCAATCCTTCAACAATATTGTTAAACAGAATCAAACAAACAGAATTTAATATGAAGAAACTACTTGTTACAGGCGGAGCCGGATTTATAGGATCGCATTTGGTGCGATTGCTGGTAAAAAAATATCCCGATACACGGATCGTGAATCTCGATAACCTTACCTACGCCGGCAATCTGGCAAATCTTACCGATATTGAGTCGCTGCCTAATTATGAATTTGTGAAAGGCGATATCGTTAACGAAGAATTTATCATGAGCCTGTTCGATGGGTATCAGTTCGACGGGGTAATTCACCTGGCAGCCGAATCGCATGTGGACAGATCCATTGCCAGCCCGAAGGAATTTATCATGACAAATATTGTTGGAACGGTGAACCTGCTTAACGCTGCCCGTTTCATCTGGAAGGATAATTTCGAAGGAAAACGTTTTTACCATGTGTCAACAGATGAAGTGTATGGCTCGCTTGGTGATGAAGGTAAATTTGTGGAAACCACGCCTTATGATCCACGCAGTCCGTATTCGGCTTCAAAGGCGAGCAGCGATCACCTGGTCAGGGCTTATCACCATACCTATGGCCTGCCGGTTGTAATTTCCAATTGCTCAAATAATTACGGACCAAACCAGTTTCCCGAAAAGCTTATTCCACTTATTCTCAACAATATCAGGCACAAAAAACCTTTACCTGTTTACGGGCAGGGAACCAATGTGCGCGACTGGCTCTACGTGGAGGATCATGCTAAAGCTATTGATCTGATTTACCAAAAAGGAGCTGATGGCGAAACCTATAACATCGGGGGCAATAACGAACGCCAGAATATTGATATCGTTAAAACGCTTTGCAGTATCATGGATCGCCAGCTTGGTCGCCCTGATGGGGAAAGCGAAAAACTGATCACTTATGTTAAGGATCGCGCGGGTCACGATCTGCGGTATGCTATTGATGCCACAAAGGTATATGAAGCCTTGGGCTGGCAACCGGAAGTTCAGTTTAACGATGGATTTGAAAAAACGGTGGCCTGGTATCTGGAGAATGAGCAATGGCTTGATGGGGTTACCTCGGGCAACTACCTGAAATACTACGAGAAAATGTATCGCGATAGGTAGTGAAGTTGGGATGCTGAGTAAAATAATTCAGATTCGGGCATAACAATATCAATAATTACTTACTTTTGCGCCTTGAAAATGATTTGCCACAGGTTTGTGGTATGCTTTTAAATCGGGATGTAGCGCAGCCTGGTAGCGTGCTTCGTTCGGGACGAAGAGGCCGGAGGTTCGAATCCTCTCATCCCGACTTTAAAAAAAGCCTGCTTGCTTTATACAGGTAGGCTTTTTGCCACTTTAGCTCAGTTGGTAGAGCAGCTCATTCGTAATGAGCAGGTCGTGGGTTCGAGTCCCATTAGTGGCTCAGGAAAATAAAAAACGATTTGTAATCTGATGAATTACAAATCGTTTTTTTTTATGAACAGGAATTCATGTTATTTCATCATACTCATAGGATTAACATCTGTATTCCAGGTATCAATTTTCACTTTCAATGATCCGTCTTTTTGCTTTTCCCAGATTGTAATGTACTTGCCATGGTCCTCCATAAGTTTGTCCATGCCTGGCATTGTCATACTCATCTTGTACGTGCCTATTTCGGTGATCATATTGCCGCTAACCATAACCTTAACTATTACAGGTTCAAACGAGGTAATTTTCATGCCCGACTTCATCATTTCTTCATTCGATTTCCTGATGGCTGCAATGCCTTCAAGCATGGGTTCATAACTTGGCATCGAAATAGCATCAGTAGTGTATAGGCTCAGGTTCTTTTCCGTATTGCCTTCGAGCATATTTTGGGCCATTTCCTTGTTGATCTTTTCGATCTTTAATTTGTACTCCGCACTGGACTGTGAGAAGGCGGTATTAGCCATAAACAGAATGAGTAGCAAACAGCTATGTAAAACTTTTTTCCTTTTCATAATAGCTTTTTTAAGGTTTATAATCAGTTCTATAGGTGCATTCGCACTTTGTATAAACAAAGGTATTTGCATTTTGATTTATCAGGATTATAATTTTGATGATAACTTATACTTTAACAATATGTAATTGAGGTGATTAAAAGAATCTGTATCTTTTATTCAGCCTAATTCATTCCGGCTGTTTTTCAAAAGCCATTTAACTTTATACTAAATTTCAGGTTTAAATAGTGCTGCTGCTGATAAACTGCAATTCTGACTTTTTATAATCGGTGGCATCAGATTTAATCTTTACCTGTTTGCTAATAGCTTACGTGTTACATTCTATCATTGCGAGACAAATTTGAACGATTTAATCTTTACCTGTTTGCTAATAGCTTACCTTTGCAACGGAATTAAATATTGGTTATATGACACCTTCGACGCGTGGAATGAAGATAGGAATACTTACTGCCGGTGGTGATTGCCCCGGTATAAATGCTGCAATACGTGGCGTTGGCAAAACTGCAATAAGCGAATACGGTATGAAACTTATCGGCATATCCTCTGGATTCCGGGGTTTGGTTGATAAGGAATACGTCGAACTGGAAGAAAACCAGCTTTCGGGAATGCTCACTTTGGGCGGTACTATATTGGGAACTTCACGCGACAAACCGTTCAAAAATGATCCGATCACCGGCGTTAACATGTCGAAGATCATCAAAAAAAATTATAAGGAAATAGGGCTGGATGCCTTGGTAGTAATTGGGGGAAACGGCACTCAGAAAACCGCCGCCAAACTCGCTGCCGAAGGTTTAAATATTATAGGTCTGCCTAAAACAATCGACAATGATGTCTTCGGAACCGACGTTACTTTCGGTTTCGACACTGCCGTAAGTATTGCTACCGAAGCCATTGACAGGCTCCACTCCACGGCGAATTCGCACAAGCGCATCATGGTAATTGAGCTTATGGGTCATAATGCAGGCTGGCTTTCCCTCTATTCGGGCATTGCCGGGGGAGGTGATGTTATTCTTATCCCTGAAATTCCCTACGATATGGATATTGTAGCCCGGTATCTCGAAAAAAGAGCAAAAAACAAAAAACCTTATTCCATAGTTGTTGTTGCCGAAGGTATCGCAAAACCAAAAGGCGTTTCAGCAGCTTCTTATATTTCGCAATCCATCAGTGAGAAAACCGGGCTCGAAACCCGCGAAACCATACTTGGTTACGTGCAACGGGGTGGTTCACCTACAGCCATGGACCGCATACTGGCTACCCGTTATGGTGCTCATGCCGTTGAACTGATTGCAGAAGGGAAATTCGGCCTGATGGTTTGTAAAGATGGTGAAACAATTACTTCGGTACCCCTCGACCAGGTAGGTGGAAAACTTAAACTTGTGCCACCCGAGCACCCTATCGTTAAAAAATCACGCAAAATGGGGATTTGTTTCGGGGACAGGATGGTGTAGTTAAAGGGTTTCAGAGTTTCAGGGTTTCAGAGTTAGAGTTTCAGGGTTGCAGATCGCTGATCGAAGGGCGGAGTCGAAACGCATAGTATAGTTGTGTAAATAGTTCAAATCAAAAGGACTCAGCACTATGCACCAAGGCCTTTCAAAAAAATCACTTCTCTAATATTTAAACTAAATCCGTTTACTGGAATCCATCCGATTCCTGGTTATTGCCATTACTGAAATCCTTCGCAGCCTTCTTGTTAAAGTTATTGATCTTAAACTGTAGTCCGGCGTATAGAATTCTGGATTCACGGTACCTCTTGCTCTCGGAGGTAAAGCCATCGCCATAGGTTGTTTCGTAAAAGGTGCGGGTATTGAAAATATCTGTTAACCGCAGGGAGAATGAAAGCTTATTTTTCAGGAAATCCTGTCTGAATGATACGTCAGCATAGTATTGTGACTTACGATATTCCTGTGCAGATCGTGTGGGCGAATTATAAGTGCCAATCAACTGAAACGAACCATCTTTCCAGGGAATAAAGTTCATATTTACCCTGCTACCCCATGAGAATTGATCAGAACTTTCAATGTTCATTTCAGGAATAGCATCAGTTAATGCACGGTAAAGAGATACATTCGCATTTAACCTGAACCATTTGTTCGGATTGGCGGCTCCTACCAGTTCAAGGCCATAAGAAGTGCTGCTGCTGATATTTTGAGGCATGGTAATGGTTACTCCATTATCCTGCATCTTGCTTATATCTTCCACCAGATCAGTGGTATGCCTGTAAAATGCACTTGAAGTAAGTGAACCCTTTTTCCAGTATTTCATCACGCCCAATTCTAATGAAGTTGTAAACTCAGGCTTCAATGCAGGATTTCCGGTTTCGATATTCAGTGAGTCGGAATAATCAACATACGGATTTAACTCGCGGGGCGAAGGACGATTTACACGGCGGCTGTAACTGAACTGCAACTCACGTTCCTTGCCTAAATCATACTGAAAATGAAGCGAAGGATAAAATTTTGAATATGCTGTATTAAAACTGGTATCAGTAAGCGCTACCTTCGAATCAGTAAATGCCTGTTCGAACCTGAGACCAGCCTGGTATTTTAACTTTTTGATTGAATTGCCGTAAATACCATAAACCGCGTACAACTGATCGGTGTAATCATATTGGTTTTTTAACAACATTTGTTCTACAAGTTCACCCGCAGAGTTCACATTATAGTAATTGTAAAGCATCGACATATCGCGTATAGTTGCTTTATAACCAGTTTCAATACGCCCCCCGTTCTCCATAGCGTAAGTGTAATTTCCCTGCAGCGTAAACATCTTGTTGTTATTCATGGCATCGTTCTCCTGTTTCAAAGTTTCACCGATAGTTTCGGAGCCGGGAGCGGTATAATCCTGATGCTTAATGTTGCTGCCATTATTCATGGTATTCGTGTTGAATATAATATCGTTCGTAAATTCGCGCCCTTTCTCAGGGAACAGGTGTTTATACGAAAGAGAATATTCCATTGAATTCATAGAGCGGCTGCCATTTGTAAAGCGCTCAAAATAGCGCAGCAATGAATCATTGCCACTATAATTACTGTTTAACCTATTGCCCTCCGAATTGAAGGCCATATTACGGTTTTGAACTCTGAGGGTAAAGTTGTTACGTGAATTTATAAAGTAATCGACCCCGCCATTAATACCGAACATATTCCAGTCCCTGGAGCCTGTCTCCGATTGTTTAAGTACATTTTCCACACCATCATAAATGCTGGTGCGTGTGCTTTCCATACTCGTTTTCATATGATTCATTCGTCCGTCGAAACCCGCGAAAACATTCAACTTATTCATCCTGTAATTCAGGTTGAGTGAACCGCTGTACTTATCGCCTGTACCTACATTTGTGGAAACCATTCCGTTAAATCCCTGCAGTGCTTTTTTCTTCAAAACAATATTTATGATGCCCGAAGTTCCATCCGGATCATAACGTACCGAAGGATTGGTGATTACCTCTATGTTTTCGATGGCACTGGCGGGTATCTGATTAAGCAGATCACTGGCGGAAATTCCGTTCTGGCTCGAGGGTTTCCCGTCGATAAGCAGGGTTATGTTGGCATTGCCACGAAGGCTGATATTGCCATCGGCATCCACAGATACTGAAGGAACATTTTCAACCACATCAGTTGCTGTTCCGCCTCCAAGAGCCAGACTTTTATCAACAGTAATTATCTTTTTATCCAGGTTATTGCTCACCATAGCCTTTTGGGAGGTAATTACAACGCCCGAAAGTGATGAGGCATTAGGCTGTATTGAAATATCTCCGATCATAATATCAGCCGTTTTAGACGAAATAACCAGGCCCGGGATCAGCAAATTTTCATAACCGATAAACTGAATTCTCAGGTAATATTTGCCTGATGCAATATTGCTGATCGAAAAACGCCCTTTGGAATCGGTAATTGCTCCTGTAACCATTGAGCTGTCGGCTGAACGAAATAATACCACGCTGCTATATTCCACATGTTCTTTTGTAACTCCATCATGTATAGCACCCGAAATTACACCATAACCCTGGGTACCTCCGCCATCGGCTTTGTATCCCCGACCGGACGTTGCAGCCGGTTGCTGTGCTGATAAAAAACTTGAAAAAATTAAAGAAAAAAGTACCAGAAAAATTCTGGTGGAATTGGGACGAAACATTTTTAACATATTAGATAGAGTATTAAGACAATTAACTTCGCTATAAGTTTAATTTAAAAACAGATGAAACTGATTTTTCTGCGTCAATAAGCTATGGCCACCGTAGCTATTGAAAGGTTTGAAGGGTTTGAAGAGTTTGAAAGGTTTTAGAAGTTTAAACGGTTACTGAATTACCATCGTTTGACTACTTTATGGCAATCGAATGGCAACCTTCTGACAATTATATCACCAAAATTTCAAACAATTTTCCAGAAGTTTCTCCCGGAACGTTATATGTTTACTTTTGCATGCAAATTCATTAATTCATGAAATTCTTCTTCTCCATTTTCAGCCTTCTTTACTTTACAGTAGCACTTCAGGCACAGGATAAAACACTCCTGACTCATTACGAAAAATCGAACTATATAAGCACTCCCCGTTATAGCGAGACAGTTGAATTCTGCAAAAAACTTGAAAAAGCATCTTCCCTTCTGCGATATACCATATTTGGGAAAAGTCCCGAAGGCCGTGATCTTCCTTTGCTGATAGCCGATAAAAACGGAAATTTTACACCCGAAGCTGTGCGAAAAAGTGGAAATGCCGTTCTACTCATTCAGGCCTGTATTCATGCTGGTGAACCCGATGGGAAAGATGCCGGTCTGATGTTGCTCCGCGATATTGCAGTTTACAAGAAGAATCTTAACCTGCTCAATCATGTTACTATACTTTTTATCCCAATCCTGAATACCGATGGCCATGAGCGTTTCGGACCCTATAACCGCATCAATCAGAACGGACCGGAAGAAATGGGTTGGCGCACTACGGCTCAAAACCTTAACCTGAATCGCGACTATTTGAAAGCCGATGCTCCCGAAATGCAAGCTTGGCTTAAGTTGTATTCCAAATGGCTTCCTGAATTCTTTGTAGATTGCCATGTTACCGATGGTGCTGACTTTCAATATACTATGACATACGGGCTCGAAACCAGGGGCAATATGGAGAACGATCTCACCACCTGGACTAAAAATGTGTGCGAAAATTACCTGGTGAGCGAAATGAAGAAATCAGGATTCCCGATATTCCCTTATGTTCAGTTCCGCAATTGGCACGATCCCCGAAGCGGGCTTACGGTTAATGTTGCTCCGCCTATGCTTTCGACAGGATATACAAGTGTGCAAAACCGGCCAGGGCTGCTGATTGAAACCCATATGCTAAAACCATACAAAGCCAGGGTTACCAGCACTCACACTATGCTTACTCATATAATTGAACTGCTGAACAAGGAATATAAAATCTTGCAAACACTCGAAGCCAAAGCCGATACATACACTTCGGGCGGGAAATTCCGCAAAGAACCGTTCCCGGTGAATTTCTCCGAATCATTTGCCGACAGCACACTTATTGAATTTCTTGGATTTGACTATAAAATTGATACCAGCGATCTGACAGGTGGCTTGTGGTTTAAATACAATAACCAGAAACCAGCCAACTGGCAACTGACCCTTTTCCCTGATTGCAAAGCCGATAAATTGGCAAATCTGCCTGAAGCATATCTGATTCCGCCACAGTGCAGCGAAGTAATTGAAAGGTTAAAACTTCACGGGGTAAAGATGAAGCAACTTGCTCATGAAATAAGTTGTAACGTAAAACTTAGCAGTTTCAGTGCGATACGCTGGCAACAGAAACCATTCGAAGGACATCAAAAATTTATTTATACACTTGGTGATACCATTAGGCAACATACTTTCCCGGCCAGAACCATGCTGGTTGAGATGAACCAACGTACTGCAAGGATTATTGCTCATCTGCTGGAGCCTGCATCGCCCGATTCGTATGCCGCATGGGGATTTTTTGATGCCTACATGGAGCAGAAAGAATATTCCGAATCGTATGTAATGGAAGTGCTGGCACGTAAAATGCTACTGGATAGCCCGGCTCTTAAAGCGGAGTTTAAACATAAAAAAGCCACCGATAAAGCCTTTGCATCTAATCCCGATGAAATGCTGAACTGGCTTTACCAAAAATCGCCTTACGGTGATAGCAGGATGAATCTGTACCCTGTTGGGAGGATTGTTGATAAGAGTGTTTTGGATAAGATTAAGGAATGATAGTGCAAATAAGTCTTATGCTATAATTTCTTTTGCTGATCGTTATACTTGTCAATAAACTTTTGGAAGGCATTTTCCATTGAAGCGGTAGGGAAATACTTTTTAGCTTCATCGTCGTATTCAACCCACTTTTCCAGTTTAAATTCTTTTGCAAAAGAGAAAATAAATTGTTCAAATTTATCGGTCTCCAGATAATTTTTGTCTTCACGGGTCTTGTAACTGTTTAACACCCATTCTCCGCAATACATCAGCTTCAATAAAGTCGTGTATTGGTCTTTCGTTAATTCTATATTCATCGTTTTTTAATCAAATGGTTCTTCAGGAAGCTTATTTAAATTTTTGATATATCTATCATTGTCATATGGTTTTCCATATTAGATAGCATCATAAATTTCAACAGTAACGCATTTTTCGATTAATTGTTTGGCTTCATAATCATTGTATCCCATTTTTATCAGCCTTTAAAAAGCTAGGTTGGTTTCCTTTGGATTATTCGCGCTTCTTTGATTCTCAATGATCTCAAATATTTGCTCTCTTATAATTTCATTAGATTCCATTCAGGGATGATTTTACTGATTTTAAACCATAACAAATTTCGTAAATTAGTTAATTCGGTGAATTGCACATCAAAATATTTTGACTCGATGGCTTATTCCCCAATGGCTATCCTATCCGCGACTCTGAATCAGGCAAATTAGATTATTTATCCTCTATTTACAAATTTTTTAAATTGCCCATGCCTGATGTGTGAATCATGTAACTCTTTCCTATAAAATTGTAACATATCCCACGACCGAAGCATTGACCTTTGTATCGTGATAAAATATTCACAACTGTTACGCCAGTCGCGGAATAATAATACCTTATAAAATGACCAGATCAAAAAATGCAGTTCTTTTTTTAATGATGTTCTCTGTTGTAGCTTTGCTTTTTACCGGGAGCGGATGTAAAAAAGATGATACCACAGCCAAAAGCAGCACATCATACGACTTGAAAACCAAAGATGTACTCGGGGTAACAGGCAAGGTAACCTTTATCGAAACATCTGCTACCAGTTCAACCATCGAAATAGTTTTAACCAATGCTCCTTCGGGAACACATCCGGCAGGTTTGTATATGTATTCGGAAGTTGAAAACGGAGCAACTGTTGTTGCACTTAATCCGGTTGACGAAACCGGCAAAAGCTCAACACTGGTAACAAGCATGACATACAGCCAGTTAAATGCTTATGACGGCAATGTAAAAGTATCGAAAAGCAGCAGCGAACCCGGAGTGATACTTGCACAGGGCGATATTGGCGGCAATGTGCTGACCACTGTGAATAAAACATATGCTCTTGATACAGTTGCTGCTTTAGGCGTTTCAGGAACAGCCTTGTTCGAAAAAAGGGTTAACGGAAACACTTTGGTTACTCTTTCGCTTAAAGGCACTATCGATGGCCAGGTTTATCCTGCCACCATTAACCTGGGTTCAATCGCTACGATTGGTGGCGGACCTGTTGCCAAAACACTCAGTAGCGTTCAAGGAACCGATGGCAAAAGCTTCACCAATATCCGTCAACTCGATAGCGATATCAAGATTACTTATGATAACTGGTTGGTTTATGTTGGATATATCAATATTTACCAGATTGCAATAGATCCGCTTAATATAATCTGTCATGGAAATATAGGCCCAATTTTAGGGACTGTCTGAATTTGCGGAAAAATCTAATCTTACTCTCCTGTTCGTATGTATTTTGTATTTTGATGCGTACGGCAGGTTTTTCAGTTTAACGGGATTGTGAAGCAGAGTTCTCCAAAGAGAATAAAACATAATAAGGATAAAGCTTAACCATCTGATCTAAAACCCAAACCTATACCCTATCCCCGATTCCGTATTCAGCAGCTTAGGTTTAGCCGGGGTCATCTTCCACTTTTTTGCGTAACTGGGCGATAAAAACCCGCAGATACTGGGTTTGTTCGATGTAGCCCATGCTCCATATTTCTTTTAAAATATACTGGTGCGTTAAAACACGGCCTTCGTTAATTGCAGGCAGGGATCAAAAGGGAGATTGTTTCCGGTGTAATTTTTATCGCCTCTTTGATTCATGTAGCGGCGTGGTGCAATTGGATGAGCAACGTCATGATGAGGACAGATATAGAGAAAGCCAGTGTTTCCCTGATCTTCCAACGTTAGTTTAGTCCTTCCTACATCCTGCCAAAAATGTATATCCTTAGTTTTGAAAACCCAAACAAATCCCTCACTATTATTGTTATATATGATTCCAATAAGTATTTTCAAAAAAATAATTTTGCTTTTGGAGACTTTTATTCAGTACTTTTATGTTTTAAATCATTTGATTATGAAAAACATATTTCTGCTTTTAGGGATTTCCCTTTTGGTTATAAGTTCATGCTCCAGGTTTAAGATGGGGCAAAGTGCGGAACTCAGCGAGTTATCAGCAAAAGTGGATTCGTTGAAGATTTTGGTAGACTCGTTGTCGGCTCAGAATAAATTTCAGGATGATGAGATTTCGTGGCTTGAAATACAGATAGGAGATTTAACCAAAATGAAAGAATCGAAACCGGAGGCAAAGGCAACCGCAGCAAAAGCGGAAGCAGTAAAACCAGCAGCAAAACCGGTAGTAGCAAAACCGGCAGCATCGGCCACAACTCCGGCTGTATCGCCATCTAAATCAATTGAAAAGGCACCTGCGGATTTGCAATGCATAGCAATTACAAATACGGGAAAAAGATGCAGCAGACCAGCCATAAAAGGTTCGAAATATTGTTTACAGCATAAACAAATATACGAACCGGACAAGCCGGATAATTAACCGGTCTAAAAAGTAATGCTAAATGCGCCAAAGGCAAATAGCTCTTATACCATCTTCAATCCTGGGATAAATCCCGTACTTAAAATATTGAAAAAATGAAAACTTTAGTTTTGCTTGTTCTGTTTTCGCTGCTAACTCTGAATGATTCATTTAAAGCTAGAGTTATAGGAGTTTACAGCGGAGATACAATTGTTGTATCAACCAGTAATGACAAACAACTTAAAATACGGCTTGAGGGTATAGATTGCCCCGAAATTGATCAGGAGTATGGTGATAGTGCAAAAATGGCAATGGTAAAACTTTGCTTTAAAAAAGAAGTACAGATTGAAAAAGTAGGCCTCGACACCTATGGCCGGACATTGGCTTACGTTTATATTGCCGATGTTTGTTTGAACAAGGAATTGATCAGGTTAGGAATGGCTTGGCACTACAAACAGTACAATGCGGATCCCGAACTGGCAAAACTTGAAGATGAAGCAAAGGCTAACAAAACAGGTTTGTGGCGCCAAAACACTCCGCAATCACCCTGGGATTTCAGGCGTAATAAAAAATAGTAAGGCTTTCAGAAATAATATTCAAACACCTTTAATAACTGTATCAGGTTACTTTTCTACAAAGCCGGCAAATAATCCCGGCATCGTAATGCCCATTTCAAGTTTCAGAAGAATTTCCTTTCGCCACAAACCGCCACCGTAACCGGTAAGCTTGCCGTTGCTGCCAATTACACGATGGCAGGGAACCACAATATTGATTTTGTTTTTGCCATTGGCATTGCCTACAGCCCGGGTATTGGTTTCGCTTCCGGTAAGCCTTGCCAGGTCGAGGTATGAGATAGTTTTGCCAAAAGGAATAGTTTGCAATTGCGCCCAAACCTTGAGTTGAAAATCAGTACCGGCAGGATCAAGTTCCAGGTCAAATTGCTTCCGGGTTCCTGCAAAATATTCATTCAGTTGATTAACGCAGTCATGCAAAGCCGGGGGAACTTGCGTTGGCTCAATAGCTTCATTAATAAACAATATTGAACGGATTCCTTCAGTATTTCCTGTTATTTCAAGAATTCCAACCGGTGATTGGATATATGCAGATTCAAGGCTCATTTATTTTAGTCAAAAGTGATATAAATATCCAGTATTTCAGGCCTGTTTCCGGTACGCACCGGTGGTCCCCAGCCGCCATAGCCACTCGATACATAGAAATGGGATTCATTTTTTTGCTTGTAACCCCAACTGACTTCATAAATAGCCTTGGTAATGAAATTAAAAGGCCACAGTTGCCCATGGTGTGTATGCCCCGACAACTGGAAATCAACGCCGGCATCCACAACCTGCTGCAAATTAAAAGGCTGATGGTCCATCATTATTACCGGCAAAGTGCGATCAACACCTTCTAAAACCTTATCCATGCTTTTTCGTTCTTTCGAACTGAAGCGTTTCGAATCTCGGTCGTTGCGGCCTGCAAGGTAAAAATTCTCATTTATCTTTATTGCCGTATCGCGCAGCATTTTTATGCCTTGTTCACTAAGGTATTTTACGGCAGCTTCGGCACCGCCTATATATTCGTGGTTACCGGTAATAGCATATACACCAAGCGGAGCTTTTAGTTTTACCAGCGACCGCCCGAGGTCATTATGTATAACAGGCGCAAGGTCTTCATCCACAATATCGCCTGCGAGCATTATCACATCGGCATTGCAATCGTTTAGCATCCGCACCAGTTTGGCCGTTCTTCGTGGCCCTACAAGCGTTCCCATATGAATATCCGAGGCGGCAGCAATGTGTAGTGTTTTCAGTGTGCCGGCTTTCTTGTTAATTTTCATATCCAGCCTGGTAACTCTTGGGTTCAGGGCGTTGATATGACCTGCCAAAACTACGATTCCAACAATCCCGGTAACGGCAATAAACACGTATTTTTTAATATCTTCATAATTATTCGCCAGGAAATCAGGTCGGGATGGTAAAAAATAAAGTGCCAACCTTACCAGGTCGACTACAATCACAGCCATCAGGAAATAAACCATCAATGCCAGCCAGAAAGATCCAACAAAAGTGAAAAAATTGCTTACAGGCGAAATCCAGAAGCGCTCCATCACACGGCTAACTATATAGGAGGAAGATAGAAAAAGGAATATCCATGGATACCATTTCCGGAATGCCATACCCTGCGGCAACGCCATCATACCATGCCTGAAAATGTAGTAGTTAACAAGGCTGTAAATAAATAGGACAATACTGAAGAAGATGAGAAACTGATAGGAGCGCATTGGGATGAATGATTAGGTTACCGGTAAATAAGAGAACAAATTAACGTTAAAAATTGCTTATATCAGATAACTCCTGAAACCTATATTTGTTCAACCCTGTTTTATTGCTCCGGAATTTGTAAATTTGCAGCGTTCAACCCGGGCGGCCAATTGGGATTTATTCGCAATAATTTGTTAATCAACTTAATAGCACATCCACCCGAATAAGTAAAGTGGTTCAATTTTCTTTTATGATGCGGAAATTTTCTCTTACAATCCTTTTCATTCTTACTGTAATGTTGGCTTCAAAAGCCCAGCAGGTTATTTATTCACAAACATTTGAAAATACTTCAAACCTGTTCCAGGATTTTGTGCTTTCGAACCTGGATAAAGGAATTCCGGCCGGAACCGGGTACGACACCCTAAAAAGTGTTCCATGGTTTGTAGCCACTGCCGGAGTATCCGGGAATCATGCTGTAGTGGCCACATCAAACTACAGTCCTGCAAAAGCTGCCGACGACTGGTTTGTTACTCCTGCCATACGGATCGGCAAAGCTTCGAAATTAACCTGGAAAAGCATGCAGCTTACTGCCGGCAAAACCGATACATACCAGGTTTATGTTTCCAACACCGAGAAATCTGTTTCCGGATGCCTGTTCAACGGCCCGGCTGGTTCTTTTACTTCCGTGAATTCAACAGGCTTTACCTCCAACACACTTGATCTTGCATTAGCAGGTTATGCCAACCAAACCGTTTTCATAGGTTTCAGGCTTAATACAGCTTCCGGCGGAGATAAACTTGCGATTGATGACCTGATGGTAACCGAAGATTCAACACATTTTGTAAGCCTCACTTTCCAGGTAAATATGAGCAGATACATCGCCGACACCTTGTTCAATCCCAGGACTGACACGGTTGATGTTGCATTTCCCTACAATATTCATAACGGTAAAAACTACATTTTATCCATTGTTCCCGGATCAGATTCTGCTATATATGCAACCACTATACCGGGATTTCTTGATGGTGATAAACTCGAATTCAAATTTCGCATTAACAGTTCGTACAACGATACAGCAGTGGAATTTCCTTTTGGTCAGCCGAATCGGTTGTGGACTGTCCTACACGGTTTGTACACATACAAATGTTATTACAACGACCTTGAAGGCGATGCCTATGGCATTGCTGAAAATTCAGTAATGGACCAGGTAAAGGTTTATCCTAATCCAGCCGAAAGTTACGTTTTAGTTGGCGTTCCGGATAACATCCGGAAAATAACCCTGGTAAACTTGCTGGGGAGTAAAATCCTGGATCGGGAAATTAACATCGGGCATGTAATTAACTTTGATGTAAGTTCATTGCCAAAAGGAACTTATATATTACTCTTCTATACCGGCAAAGGTTTTACAGGCAGTAAAAAGCTGATTAAAAATTAATTTCAACTACTCTGAATCTCAATAAAGACTTAGAATCAACACCAGGAAGTAATTAAAATCTCTCCTGTTGTTGTTTCTTTTTTATTTTACAATTGTTAAATGCATCAAACCCATAGCCAACACTTATCCCATGAGTGAACAAATAAAACATGAATGTGGTATTGCCTTTATCAGGCTGCTTAAGCCTCTTGAATATTACTACACCAGGTATGGCACCACACTTTATGGAATCAACAAGTTGCATCTGCTGATGGAGAAGCAGCACAACCGCGGACAGGATGGTGCAGGTGTTGCGAGCATCAAACTTAATGTTTCGCCGGGGAACCGCTATATCGACAGGGTGAGATCGAATGCTTCAGGACCGATTGATGATATTTTCAAGCAGATATACAAGCCTTTCCAGGATATACTGCATAACGATCCTGGAAAAATAAATGACTCAGTATGGCTTAAAAACAAGGTTCCGTTTTTTGGCGAAGTATTCATAGGCCATCTACGTTACGGAACATTCGGGACGAATAATATCGAGAACCTGCATCCGGTAGTGAGGTATAACAATTGGATGACCCGCAACCTGGTTTTAGCAGGGAATTTCAATATGACAAATGTGGATGAGCTGTTTCAGCGGCTGGTTACCTTAGGGCAATACCCGGTGGAAACGTCCGATACGGTTACCATACTCGAAAAAATCGGCCATTTCCTCGATGAATCTAACAGAGAACTTTACCATAAATTCAAGAAAGAAGGATTCAACAAACAGCAAAGCACGGAACTGATTGCCAAAAACCTTGACATTAAGGATTTGCTTTCCGAATCATCAGAGTATTGGGACGGAGGATACGCCATTGCAGGCATGTTCGGGCATGGCGATGCATTTATTTTACGCGATCCTAACGGGATTCGGCCGGCATACTGGTACCAGGACGAAGAAATTGTGGTTGCTGCCTCTGAACGTCCAGTAATACAAACTACTTTGAATGTATTGTACGATACCGTTAATGAAGTAAAACCAGGACATGCACTCATAATTCGCCGCGATGGAAAAGTAGAGGAAGTTCAGATCAAACCACCCGCACCCAGGCGTTCATGTTCGTTTGAAAGAATTTATTTCAGCCGCGGTACAGATAAGGAAATCTACGATGAGCGCAAACAGCTTGGAGCTGCTTTAACGAAAAATATTCTTTCGGAAGTCGGTCACGACCTGGAGAATACGGTTTTCAGCTATATTCCGAATACGGCATCCTCTGCTTTTTATGGCCTCACCGAAGAACTGAATAATGTTTGCGATGAGATAAAATCCGATAAAATACTGAAAGCCGGTCCAGCCATCACGCGCGAAAAGCTGCAGGAAATATTTAAACTGAAGCCGCGTGTTGAAAAAGTTGCAGTCAAGGATATCAAACTCAGGACTTTCATCACCCAGGATTCGAAACGTAACGACCTGGTAGCGCATGTGTATGATGTCACCTACGGTACAGTTCGCCGTGGTATCGACAACCTGGTGGTTCTCGACGACTCCATTGTTCGCGGAACTACATTGAAACAGAGTATCATCCGTATGCTCGACAGGCTGGGGCCGAAAAAAATTGTTGTCGCTTCATCGGCGCCGCAAATCCGTTACCCTGATTGCTACGGCATCGACATGGCTAAAATAACCGATTTTATCGCCTTTAC
>Ga0105047_10007689_pt1 | contig 18110 bp, 11 predicted proteins | sample MAT04_FD_78384 | JGI IMG/M metagenome (GOLD analysis project Ga0105047, IMG submission 78384) | Freshwater microbial communities from Lake Fryxell liftoff mats and glacier meltwater in Antarctica - MAT-04 (megahit assembly) | ecosystem: Environmental > Aquatic > Freshwater > Ice > Liftoff...
CCTCGATGGCGAGAGCGCCGCCGGCCTCGCGAAGCGTCTTCGCGCGAACGACGAGGCACTCGACTTCTCGCTCGCCGCATACATCGTCGCCGAGGCATGTGCCGGTCTCCACGCCGCCCACGAGCTCGTCGATTCGCAGGGGCAGAAGCAGAACGTCGTTCATCGCGACGTCTCCCCGCAGAACGTCTTCATCACGTACTCGGGCGAGGTGAAGGTCCTCGACTTCGGAATCGCCGTCGCCGCCGATCGCGTCACGCGCACCGAGGCCGGGACGTTCAAGGGGAAGTTCGAGTACTCGTCGCCCGAGCAATGCCGCGGCCAGCGGCTCGATCGGCGAAGCGACGTGTTCGCCCTCGGCATCATGCTCTTCGAGCTCGCGACGGGAAAGCGCCTCTTCAAGCGCATGGGACAGCTGGCGACGCTGCGCGCCATCTGCGAGGAGCCCATCATCCGCCCCACCGAGCTGCTCCCCGAGCTCCCGGCCGCGCTCGAGCAGGTCATCATGCGCGCGCTCGAGCGCGATCGTGACACGCGCTATCCGACAGCGCTCGAGATGCGGCGCGACCTGCTCTCCGCCATCCGGACGATGACCACCGACGTCGCGCCGGAGGAACGCCTGGCGACGACCATGAATCGGCTCTTCGCCGATCGCGTGCTCGAGAAGTCCTCGATGCTCCGGCGCGTCGAGGCCGGCTCGGTGGTCGACGACATCCCGTCTCCCGAGACCGACACCTCGATCGAGATCCCGCTGGCCGTCGACTTCGGCTCGGTCCCACCCCCTCGCGACGGTGACGGGGCGGGCACGCCGAGAATGCCCGCCTCGGACGCGCGAGTATCGCTCAGCGGGAGCGAGGCGTTCTCCGAGCCGCGTGGCGCGCTGCCTCCCGCGCGCTCGCCGCGCCTCATCATCGTCGCCATGGGGGTCTTCGGCGCGCTCCTGTTGGCGGGCGTGGCGCTCATCCTCCTCTCGCGTCGTCCTCCCGCGAACGAGCAGCCCACCGCCCGAGGTCCGGCCGATTCGAGCGCGGCGGTGACCGCGGCCCCGACGCCCTCGCTGCCCGCGCCGCCCGCGCTGCCGGCCGAGGTGGTGATCCGCATCGAGACGACCCCGCCCAAGGCCCACGTCTTCGTCGCGGGCGAGGCTCGCGGCGTCTCCCCCGTCGAGCTCCGCTTGGCGCGCGGCACGACGGCGACGAACGTCGAGCTCCGCCGGGACGGCTACGTCACGCAGGTCGAGAAGGTGACGCCCGAGACGGACCAGAAGCTCAAGCTCACCCTCGTCGCCGTCGTCGCGGCCGGCCGCGTCGCACCGAAGGCGAGCGCCAGCGCGGCCGCGTACCGTCGTTTCGACTGATCTGCGCGAACCCTTCGAGCGCAACGGCGGCTCTCACGAGCATGTGTCGAGAGGTCGTTTGCAACGAATGCAAGAAGCCCACCTTTGCGGGCTGTGGGCTGCACGTCGAGCAGGTGCTGGCGCACGTTCCGCACGACAAGCGCTGCGACTGCCGCGAGCGAGCCAGGAAGGCGAAGGGCGAGCCCGTCGTGGAGGCCTCGCTCTTCCGCCGGATCTTCGGTACCTAAGCGGACGATGTCCGCGTCCCTCGCCTTCAGCTACTGGTCCGACCCGCTCTGTGTCTGGGCGCTCGTCGCCCAGACCAAGCTCGACCGCATCCTGGAGGAGGTCGGCGACCGCCTGACCATCGACTACCGCATCGTGCCGGTCTTCGGCAGCGTCCCCTGGCGCTTCGAGCGCGGCCCGTGGGCGGAGGGGGGCATCGGCGGTCGCGTGGCGGCCACGCGCAGGATCGCCGAGCAGGGCGGGCGTTCGGACGTGAGCGGAGAGTGCTGGAGCCGCTCGATGCCCTCGTCCTCGTGGGCACCGGCAGCCGCGATCAAGGCGGTGTTCGCGCTCGCGCGTGAGGGCTCGGTCTCCCGCGATTCGGGGCCGACCTACCAGCGGACGCTCCGCGAGCGGTTCTTCGTTCGCGACGCGAACATCGCGCTGCGCCACGTCCAGCTCGAGGTCGCCGAGGAGCTCGGCCTGCATCGAGGCCCGATCGAGGCGCGCCTCGACGACGGCAGCGCGCTCGCGGCCGTATGCGAGGACCACGCCGAGAAGGAACGGCTGCACATCCAGGGCTCGCCGACCTACGTGTTCGACGACGGCCGAGCCATGCTCTACGGCAATTTCGACTACGCGATCCTGCACGCCACGATCGAGGAGCTTCTTCGCGGTGTCGACCCGGGGTGCTCCTCCCGCTGAGGCGGCGCGCCCGAGCTCAGTGGTTGCCGCCGCGCTCGTCGTACTGGCGCGGGTCCGCATTCGCGTCGCGGTGGGTCCAGTCGCGGCTCGAGCAGGCGTGAACGAGCTTTCGCGCGCCGGGCGCCGCCGCGACGTACAAGCGCCTGCTCGCCGCGCTCGGGAGCTGAGCGGCTCGTCGCGGATCCGGCTCGGCGCGGGCGGCGTGATGTTGCCCAATCATGCGCCGCTCAAGGTGGCCGAGTCGTATCGGCTAGGAGGTCGTGAAGCGGACGAGCGCGGACGAGGTGATGATCGTCACCCACGCCTACGACGCCGCCGAACGCGAGCATTCCTACGAGCTCCTCGCAGAGGCCTTCGCCATCGCCTGATCGCGCTCCCCTCGGGTAAGCTGTCTTCCCAGTGAGAGCGAAGTGAGAGCATGACGACGCGCAACGTGAAGGGGGTCCTCTTTGCGGACTATGTCCGCATGATCCGCGCCCACAAGGACATCGACTGGGCGTCCAAGCTTCCACGCGAGGACCTCTTCTACCTCCGCTCCAAGATCGAGCCGCTCGAGTGGTATCCGATGGAGACCTTCGAGCGCTTCGGCAACGTCATCCTCGCGGAGATCGCCGGCAGCGATCTCCGCGCGGTCAGGATGTGGGGGAGCCTGTCGGTCGACCAGCTCGCGGCGGCGACCCCCGCGCTCGTCGCCGAGGGCGACGCCGTCGAGACGATGATGCGCTTCCGCGTCCAGCGCGCGACCTACTTCGACTTCGAGGCGCTCGAGATCCCGACGCTCACCGAGGACCACGCGCACGTCGTCATCCACTACTTCATGGGGCCCATCGCCGAGGAGGCCGCGTCGCAGCAGACGCGCGGCTTCTTCGAGCGCCTGCTCGAGAAGGCCGGAGCAAGGGCCATCTCGGCCGACTTTTCCGAGCGTTCATGGGCCGGCGACCCCCGCACGCTCCTCACGCTGACCTGGACACGGTAGCTGCCGGAGCGCCTCACGACCGCGACGCGCGATCGTACGCGGCGATGATCTCGTCGGCCTCGGCGCCGCTCGCGGCGGCCTCGAGCGCGGCACGGAGATCGCTCTGCGCGGTGCGCGACGCGAGGTCGTGGAGCCTCGCGCGAGCGTCGTCATCGAGGCGACCGCGCAGGGCGACCAGCGCGCCCACGCGAGCCGTCGGCTCGGCGGCGACTCCCTCGGCGATGCGCCACAGCGTGTCCTGCGGGACGCTCGCGACGCGATAGCCCTCGCCCTCGCGAGCGACCGCGAGCAGATCACGGGCCCATTCGCCCGCGTCGCGCTCGCCTCGCGCGAGCTGCGCCTCGCTCTGCTCGCGCGTGCGATGGCGACGCCCGAGCGTGCGCCGCATGCGGGCGACGAAAGCAGGGTGCTGGAGCGCGGCGTTGTCGTCGGTATCCCCGCCGAACCGCAGCACGAGCTCCTCGCCGGTACCGAGGACGAGCGTGGCGACGTTCTGCTCCGTGCGGAGCTCCGCGATCGCGGAGAGCGGAATCGAGCGCGTGCGCCCGCGGTGCCGGAGCGTGAGCCCGTCCGCGGCGAAAGCGATGTCCGTGCGAGCCCGTGCGCGCGGGAGCAAGAGCGAATACACGAGGAGTGCCGGCACGAGCGCGAGGAGCAGGAGCTGCTCCCTGCGTGAGAGGTAGAGCACTGCGCCCGAGACCGCGACCGCGCCCGCCGCGACGAGCAATCGTGCGGCGAGCCAGCGCGCGCGGCTCCGGAGCGGATCCTCCTCGACGGAGAAGGTCGCGACGTGCCTCTCTGGGTCGAGCTGCAGCGCGGCGACGAGCGCACGCGCGGTCTCGTCGTCGCCGAGCTCGATGTGGAGGTCGTCCTTCGCGCGGAGCGCCGAGACGTGGACGATCTGCGCTCCGCCGATCACCCCCTCGACCGCGACGTTGCGGATCTGCGCGCGCGAGAGCACCTGACGACCGCGAAAGCCGATGCCCTCGCGATCGGCGCGGAGCGGGCCGCGTCGCTCGCCGTTGATGAAGCCGATCCCGTTGGGCGCGGCCGCGGGCAGGAAAAATAGCGCGATCGCCTCGGCCGCACCGAGGAGCGCGACGTACTCCTCGAGGTACGACTGGTTCGTGACCTCGCAGAGGATCGTGAGGACCGCCGGCACGCCCGCCGCGACCGCGAGCGCGAGGCCACGCCGCGAGGGTCCGCGCACGAGGACGTTGCTGGCGCCGAACGCGGCCTGTAATGCGCCTAGGGATAACCGGTGACCGGCACCGCCGCGTACGCGCGCGAGGTCGTGCCGTTGCCGAGCTGCCCGAGCGTGTTCGCCCCCCAGCAGAGGACTGCTCCGGAGGTCGTCGTCGTGCACGAGTGGTCGCCGCCCGTCGAGACCTCGAGCGCGCCCGTCACGCCGACCACCGCGGTCGGCTTCGGGATCGACGCGTCGTCCGGCACGGCGCCGGAGCCGACCTGACCGTTGCCTGCCGCTCCCCAGCACGCGACCACGCCCGAGCGACGGACAGCGCACGCGTGCTCGTAGCCGACCCAGATCGCGATCGCGTCCGACAGCGCCGTCACCGCGGGAGACGGATTCGGCGCGGCATTCGGGCTGCCGGTGCCGAGCTGGCCGAGCGTGTTCGCGCCCCAGCAGTGCACCTGGCCCGACCGCTCGAGCGCGCAGCTGAAGCGCGAGGCCGCGACCACCTGCACGATGTCGGTGAGCGAGGCGATGGGCGTCGGGAGCAGGCTCTCGACGGTGCTGCCGTTACCGAGCTGGCCCTCGTCGTTCTTGCCCCAGCACTTCACGGTCCCGTTGCCGACGATCGCGCAGGCGTGGTGCTCGGCGGTGGCGAGCCCCGACGCGCCCGTGAGCTGCTGGACGGGGGCGGCCGTCGGGCGATCGACCTTCGTGTTGTCGCCGAGCTGGCCCGAGTAGTTCGCGCCCCAGCACTTCACGGTCCCGCCGCCGAGCAGCGCGCACGTGAAGCTCGTGCCCGCGGCCGCGGCAACGGCGTCGGTCACGCCGACGACGGCGACCGGCGACGACGAGCGCTGCGTCGTGCCGTCCCCGAGCTGTCCGAAGAAGTTGAAGCCCCAGCACACCACCGTGCCGCCACGTCGGACGGCGCACGAGTGCGAGAGGCCGGAGGCAAGCTGCACGGCGTCGGTGAGGCCGACCACGTCCTGCGGGACCTTCGCCGGTGAGCGCGGGCCGGCGTCGAACGAGACCGCGTCACCCAGCTGCCCCGCGCCGTTGTCGCCCCAGCACTGCACCTTGCCGTCCGATTTGCGGAGGCACGTGTGCAGGTACCCGAGCGCGAGCTGGACACTGGCCTCGGGGCGCCCGGCCGCGTCGAGCACCTCCGCGTCCTCGGTGACCTCGGCGTCCTCGATGCCGACGCCTCCGGCGTCCTTGCCGCGCGCGAGCCGGACGTCCTCGACACCGACGATCGTGCTGCAGGCTGCGGCCCCGACCCCGAACGCCGCGACCGGAGCCAGGAGCGCAAGGAGCGCCTGGACGGACGCGAGGCGCCGGCGCGAGGACAGAAGCACCCCTACGTCGTAGCACCCGGGCGCCTTCTCCGGGCGCCCTGCGGAACAGGTACCGTGAAACCTTCGGTCGCGGAGGTTGTCTCCCTCGCCAAGGCATGCGTCCCGCTCGCGCACTTCTCGCTCTCCTCCTCTCGGCATGCGCGCTCGCGGCCTGTGTTCCTCGACACCGGGCGCCTGCTGCCGGCGCGCGCCTTTCCGTCGGGGCGGAATCGTTCGCCGACGACGGCCCCTTCCGCGTCGTGTTCACGGGGCCGAGGGGCGAGTCGCCCGCGCCACGCGAGGTGACGATCTCGTTCAGCCGGCCGATGCATGCGCTCGCGCCGCTCGACGACGCAACGGCGCAGGGCCCCGGCCCCGCCGTGATCACGCGCGCCGCCGACGGCAGCGCCGTCGACGGCAGCGCCGTCGAGGGCACGTGGCGCTGGTTCGGCGAGCGCACCGCGGTGTTCTGGCCGAAGGAGAGCTTCCCGCCGGCGACCGAGCTCCGCGTCACGGTCGACGAGCACGCGCGTGCCCTCGACGGCGCGACGCTGGCGAGCGCGCCGGAGCACTCGTTCACCTTCACGACGGCGCGTCCCGAGCTCGGCAACGTCGCCTACCAGTACGACGAGGCGCTCGACGAGCACACCGTGACGCTCCGCTTCACCCAGGAGATCGAGCACGCGGAGATCAGGCGGGCGATCCGCATCGAGGGCAAGAGCGGCGCCAAGAAGGCCCCCGTAGTGCTGCCCTTTCATGTGATCGGCCAGGGCCCCGAGTCGCAGGTCCGGCTGCACGTCGATCGGAGCATCACCACCCTCGAGGACGTGACCGTCATCGCCGCGCCGTCGCTCGTCGGCGTGGAGGGACCGCTGCCCAGCAATCACGAGGAGCGCATCGTGGTCAGCGGCGTCGGACCCCTGCGCGCCGGCATCGTGTGCCGGAACGCGAACGGAGAGGATGCGCCCCCGAGCCGCTCCGCGCACTGCGCGACGGGCGCGAACGTCGAGCTGCGCCTGACGGACAGCGTCGCGACGCACGATCTCGCACGGCACCTCGTCGTCGCGCCCCCTGGCGAGCTGAAGCTCCCCGAGAGCACGCCCACCATCGACTACGTCGATCTCTCGAGCGAGATGAACCTCGTGGCAGGCGGCAAGTACCGCATCACCGTGAAGGCCGGCCTCCGCGCGACGGACAAGGAGGTGCTCGCCGAGGACCAGGTGCTCGACTTCGATCTGGCCGACGAGCCCGCGTCGATCGCATGGCGCGACATCAGCGCCGAGGCGGTGGTCGAGTCCGCGCGGTCGAACATCGACCTCCACCTCTGGACGATGAACGTCTCCGCCCTCGACGCGGTGCGGGCTCCGCTCGACGATGCGCAGCTCGTCGACGTCCTCTTCGGCCAGAGCCTCACGGCGTCACGCATCCGTGCCCTTCCGGGGAGCGCGCCGGTCCGCCTCGACGTGAAGAGCGCGAAGAACGCCGGAGCGAGCGCGATGTTCGAGCTGCCCGCCGGAATGCGCGCGCCGGGCAGCTCGGGCTTCTTCGCGGTCGCGACGAGCGCGCCGAGCCTCGGCGACGACGTGCGTGTCCTCTCGGTGACCGATCTCGGCGTGACCGCGAAGTGGAGCCCGCACGGCGGCCTCGTATGGATCACACGGCTATCGACGGGGACGCCGGTACCGAGCGCCGACGTCTCGCTCGTCCGCGCGTGGCGACGGACCGCGCCGGACGCGCACGTCGCCTCGACGGAGGCCTTCGCGACGAGGACCAACGCCGAAGGCATCGCGGAGATCCCGTCGCAGGTCGCGGCCACGTTCCTCGACGACGAGGGAGAGGCCTCGGAGGCCTTGCTGCAGGTGCGCGAGGGCAAGGACCACGCGTATGCGCGGCTCCCGCACCTGAAGGCCCACGTGCCGCGTGTGCTCGGCGAGCTGTTCACGGAGCGCCGGCTCTACCGGCCTGGAGAGACCGCCTTCGTGAAGGGCGTGTTCCGGGCGCCGACGCCGCACGGGCTCGTGAGCCTGGTCGGACGTCCCGCGACGCTCGAGGTCCTGGACGACGAAGCTCGCGTCGTCTTCGCGACGACGGCGACCCTCGACGCCTTCGGCTCGTTCTCGTCCGAGGTGCCGATCCCGCGGACGGCACGGCTCGGGCGTGCGTCGCTGCATGCGCGCCTCGGCCCTCCGCTCGAGCGCTCGCCGAAGGGCAACAAGAGGAGCCACTGGGGAGACCCCGACTGGCCGGCACACGCCGGCTTCACGATCGACGAGCTCCGGACCGTCGAATTCGAGGTGAAGGCGTTCAGCGATCGCGCGAGCGGTGATCGCAACGAGACGGCGCGCTTCACGGCGACCGGAAGGTACCTGCTCGGGGCGCCGATGCACGACGTGCCTGTCGAGCTCTCGGCGATGCGCGAGCCCGCGAGCTTCCACCCGCCCGGCCTCGAGGACTTCGCGACCGACCCCTACGGGATTGCCTCGCGTCCGTCGTCGGCCGCATGGGCGGACGCGCCCAAGCTCCCGCACGACGTGAAGCTCCGCGCGGACGGCTCGGCGAGCGTCCTCGTGCCGCTCGCGCTCTCCGGCCAGCTCGGCCCGGAGCGGCTGCGGCTCGACGCCGGGATCTCCGATGTATCCGGCGCCTTCGGCTCGGGCGACAGCGCGTCGGTGCTCGTGCACAACGCCGACCTCTACGTCGGCGTGCGCGCGTCGCGGTCAATGGCGGCGTTCGCGGGGAAGACCGTGCGGGCCGAGCTCCTCGCGGCGAGCGTCGACGGCACGCGCCGGACGGGCGTGCCCGTCCACGTCGAGCTGCTCCGCGACCCGCCGAACGCGCCGATGATCACGACCGGGCTCGGCTGTGATCTCCGGACCGCCGGCGACGTCGTCTCCTGCGATCTCTCCGTCACCGAGCCAGGCTCGCACTGGCTGCGAGCGAGCGCGCTCGACTCGCTCGGCCGGCCGGTGCTCTCGGCGACGCGATTCTACGTGGTGGTCCCGCCGCCGCCGTCGGCAAAGCCGCCGCCGCCGCAACCCCCACCGCCTCCTCCCCTTCCCTTCGCGGAGGCCTGCCGCGGTCTTCCCGCGAAGGACGACTACCGATCCATCACCGTCGACGGCGACCACTGGAACCGGCAGTTCGACGTCGGAGGCCACGTGCCCGTCTGCCTGCGAGGCAGCGGCGACACGCTCCTCACGTTCGAGCGCGAGGGCGTGCTCCGCCGCGAGATGCGCAGGCTCGGGCAGCGCGGGACGCTGCTCGACCTCCCGCTCACGGCGGAGCTCGCGCCCAACGTCTCGCTCGCGGTGCGTTCGGTCAGCGGCCGCAGCGCGCCGTTTCCTTCGCGAGAGCACCCGCGCAGCGACTTCGGACATCCGTCGTCGTCCTCCGACTCGTTCGAGCTGCGCGTCGCGGCTCCGGACCGGAAGCTCGCGGTCGCGATCGAGACGGAGCCCGAGTACCGACCCGGCGCCGAGGTGACGGCACGCGTGCGCGTGAGCGACGCCGCCGGCCGACCGGCGCAGGCGCAGGTCACGCTCTGGGCGGTCGACGAGGGCGTCGTCCTCCTCGAGCCGTTCAAGGTGCCCGAGCTCGGAGAGACGTTCTCGCAGGAGCGCGATGTCGACGTCGTCGACGTCGACACGCGCAATCTCCTCCTCTGGGAGCAGCTCGGTACGCACCGGACCAAGGCGCCGTCGCTCCGCCAGGGCGCGACGATGGGCGGCACGCACGATCACATCGGTCGCGCCGTCTTCCGCCCGACGGCCTGGTTCTCGCCGAGCCTCGTCACCGGCCCGGACGGCGTCGCGACGGTGAAGGCGAAGCTGCCGGACAACCTCACGACGTGGAAGGTCTTCGCCGTCGCGATGACGGTGAGCGAGGGCTTCGGGGCGGCGGAGTCGTCGTTCCGCACGAACAAGCCGCTCATGGTCCGGCCGCAGCTCCCGCGCTTCCTTCGCGCCGGCGATCACGTCGACGCGACGGTCATCGTCGATTCGCTCTCGAAGGAGCCGCTCGACGTGAAGGTCACGATGCGAGCGGAGGGCGCGGTGGCGTCGTCGGCGAAGACCGTCGCTTCGCTCGTCGTTCCGCCGGACGGACACGTCCCGCTTCGCTTCGCGCTCGATGCGCGGACCGCGGGGCACGGCAAGGTCACGTTCCACATCGAGGCGCCACGCGTGAAGCTCGTCGACGACGTGACGATCGACGAGGAGGTGGCCGCCCCGAGCTCCACCGAGACCGTCGTGATCAGCGGCGAGACGAAGGCGCGCGCCGACGAGCCGCTCGGCGATCTCTCGCGCGCTCGCGACGACGTCGGAGGCCTGGATTTCCGGCTCTCCACGAGCCCGATGGTGGGCCTCGCCGAGAGCCTCTCGCAGCTCGTGGAGTACCCGTACGGCTGCACCGAGCAGCTCACGTCGCGGCTCGTTCCGCTCGTGCGCCTGCGCGGGCTCTCGCGCGACCTCGGCGTCGTGCTCCCCAAGGACCTCGACGGCGCGGTGCGCTCTGCGGTCGGCAGCCTGCTCTCGCACCAGCGGAGCGACGGCGGCTTCGGGTTCTGGCCGGCGTCGCGAACGAGCGAACCGTGGCTCACGTTGCTGTCGCTCGGCGCGCTCCAGGCCGCGCGCGACGGCGGGTTCGCGGTCCCGATGGCGGCGACCGAGCGCGCGACCGCCTACCTAGAGCACGTCGACGGCCTCGACGGGCCGTCACGCGCCATGCTCGAGGAGCTCTTCGCGAACGCGGGCAAGCCACGCGAGAAGGAGCTGCGCGCGCTCGCGGCCGACGCGCTCGGAGGAAGGCTCCCGCTGTTCGCACGGGCGATCGTGGCGAGGTCACTCGTGAGGGTGGACCGCGCGCTCGGAAAGCAGGTACTGGACGGCGTCGCCTCGCAGGCGCATGTCAGCGGCGCGACCGCGATCGTCAACGACGAGTCGACCGTCTCGTCGCGCAGGCACATCTCCTCGGACGCGAGGACGACGGCGATGGTGCTCCGTGCCTTCGTGGCGCTCGACCCGAAGAGCCCGCTCGTGACGAAGCTCGTTCGCGGCCTGCTCTCGCTCCGTCGCGACGGGCGATGGCTGACGACGCAGGCGAGCGCGTGGGCGCTCCTCGCGCTCGACGAGGCGCGCCCGCTCTATGCGACGCAGCTCGGAACGGCCACGGCGACGGCGCGGCTCTCGCTCGACGGCGCCGAGCTCGCAAAGGCGAGCTTCGAGGGCGGCGGAGGCGTGCGCGGAGCTGCGCTCGCGGGGACCATCCCGATGGCCCGGTTCACGGCGGCGCCGGGCGGAACTCTCTCGTTCACGACCGAGGGCGGCCCGCTCTTCTACGAGGGCGCGCTGCGCTATGCGCGCCGCGAGCCGCCGACGAGACCGCTCGAGAACGGCATCTTCGTCACCCGCTCGATGCGGCTCCTCCGGCGCGAGGCCGAACCGCTCGCGGCAACGACGTTCCGCGTGGGCGACTACGTGCAGGTAGACGTGATGCTCGCGACACCGATCGCACGCGACCTCGTCGTGCTCGACGATCCCTTCCCGGCGGGCTTCGAGGCGGTCAACCAGAGCTTCGCGAACCGCAATCGCCAGCCCTTCCACACCGACGCGGCCGACTACCACGTGACCCATCGCGAGCTCCGCGACGACCGCGTCGTGACGTTCTTCGACCAGCTCCCCGCGGGGCAGCTACGAACGACCTATGTGCTGCGCGTCGTGTCCGGCGGCACGTACGTCGTACCGCCGACGAAGGCCGAATGCATGTACGCGCCCGACGTGTTCGGGCGCACGGCCGCGAGCGTCACCGTGGCGAAGCCGTGAGCGCTGTCGCGCTCGCGCCTCAGTTGGGGCGGGCGCCGAGCAGGAAGTGCAGCGCCGCGGGGAGGCGCGAGGCCCAGTACGTCTCGTTGTGGATCGCGCCGGGCTGGACCACATGGAGGAGGTCCTTGTTGTCGGTGTAGCCTGCCTTGCGGTAGCGCGCGGCGAGCTCGGTCGTGTTCGTGACGTCGTCGTTGCTCGCGCCGGAGTCGCCGCTGTCGACGTACACGCGGAGCGGCTTCGCAGGGCGCGTCGGCGTGGTCGAGACCTCACCGAGGATCATCGTGCCGTCCCACCACGTCGACGGGCTCATCTCTCCGACGAGGCCGAAGACGTCCGCGTGACGGACACCGGCGTACGCGCTGACGAGCCCACCGAGCGACGACCCCATGATGGCGGTCTGCTCGCGCGTGGGGACCGTGCGGAGGTCCTTGTCGACCATCGGCTTGAGCTCGTCGACGATCATCGACAGGTATTGCGCCGCCTTGCCCCCGCCGTACCCCGGGTCGACCGAGGGCGTGAGCTCGTCGATGCGCGCGGCGGTGTTCTCGACGCCGACGACGACGACCTCGCGGATCGAGCCGTCCTCGGCGCCCGCGTCCATCGTCTCGTCGACCTTCCACTCGTTGCCGCCGAACGCGGCGTCGGGCGAGAAGAGGTTCTGCGCGTCGTGCATGTAGAGGACGCCGAAGCGCGCCTCCGTGTTCTCGACGTAGGTCGGCGGGAGGTAGACCCAGATGCCGCGCGTGCTCGGCAGCTTCGTCGAGGTGAACGACGGATACTTGTTGGTGACGGTGCCGTGCGTCGCCGTGAAGTGCGGGTAGATGTCGATCGTCTGCCCGGGCTTCACGCGGTAGTTCGGGCCGCGCGACCAGGTCTCGCCGAGGACGGGCTTCAGCTCCAGGTCGGCCTTCACGTCGGGGGAGGACCACGTGTAGAGGCCCGCCGAGGTGGCGGAGAGCGCGAGGCTCTTCTCCCACGAGAGCGGGCCCGCCGAGCCGCGGATGCCGAGGGCGGCCGGGTTGATCGCGGGCGTGGTCGCGTAGTGCACGCGGACGGAGGTCAGCGCCGGCCCGGCGGGCGGAGCGACCGTCGTGGTCGGCGCGGGGGTCGGACCGGGAGAGGTCGAGCCCGGCGCGGGCGTCACCGGCGTCGTCGGGTCCTGCGCCGCGCCGCCCTCCGAGGACGACGAGCAGCCGGCGCCCCCCACGAAAGCGACGAGCAGGGGGAGCGACAGGAAGAAGGAAGAGGCTCGCATGCGGACGGGCGGAAACCTGACCGTAACTCAGGCCTGAGTCAAGGCGGCCTACCCGGTTATTTGCTGGGGATCGTGCAAACGGACGCATCCGGCCGCCCCTCGCGACGCGCGAGGGTGATACGGTCACCGCGTGGACCGCGCCGCCCTTGCAGCGAAGCTCGATCGCCTCCTCGCCATGCGCGGGGACCCCGTCAAAGGCCTGCCCGCCACCGTGTGGGCCGAGTCGCTCGACGGCATCGAGAGGGAGCCGCTCCTCCGTGCCGTGCTCGAGGTCGTCCGGACGCTGCTCGTCCCGGAGTGGGCCGATCGACGAAAGGACGACAAGCGCCCGCAGGCTGCCCTCGAGGCGGTCGAGGCCTGGCTCGCCCAGCCCGCCTCGCCGGAGGCGCTCCTCCAGTGCAAGGCCACGGCGAAGGCGTGCACCGCCGCCCGCGGCGAGACGTTCGGCGATCAGCACCGCATCCCCGAGGCCGCGCGCGCGCTCGCCTGGGCCGTCGGTCCGAAGGAGGCGGCGCCCATCTTCGACGCGCTCGCCGCGAGCGAGGAGGAGCTGCTCGCGCGCATCGCGCTCACGTCCGAGTATCACCTCGGCCCGCAGCAGCGCCGCGCCATCGTGGAGGCGCTCCGCAAGGTGCTGCTCCCGCCCGAGGCGCCCCTCGAGGACCCGGCGGTGTCGAAGGCTCCCGCGGGCCCCGCGCCGTACTCGGCGGACGGCCACTTCGAGCTCGGCCAGCGCGTCATCCACAAGAAGTTCGGCGACGTGTCGGTCACGAGCGTGGGCGAGACCTGGATCGAGGTCGAGCTCGCCGACGGCACGAAGAAGCGCCTCGCGCACAAGCCGTAGCGAGCGCTCGGCGCGCTCGGCGCGGGCTCAGCGCTTCCGGGCGCGCGTGCGTCGCTTGATGATCGCGTCGTAGGCGCGCTTGATCGCCATGAACGCCGTGGGGGTGCCGCCCTGATCGGGATGGTGCTCGAGCGCCTTCTTCCGGAACGCGGCCTTCACGTCGTCGAGCGTGGCGGTCGCGTGGATGCCGAGGAGCGCATACGGATCGACCGGACGCGCGCGCGTGTCGGCCGGGCGCTCCTCACCGGGCGCGGGCGTCGGTGCGCGCTTGGGGAACGGCGCCATGCCGGCCTGGATGCGCTTCCACGCGCCTGCCCAGTGCCCGTCGACGAGCTCGAGGGGCATGCCGGCCGCGCGCTCGGCGAGGACCTTCGCCTCTTCCTCGGTGTCGGCGCCGCCGCCCCACGCGTCGGGCGGGCGGAACGGCTTCGCGGTGGGCTCCCCCGTCCACCACGCGCACCAGATGTAGCGACGACGCTTGGTGCGCGCGAGGGCATAGACGCCGCGAGAGAGGCCGGACATGAGCGGCGCCCTTCGCGTCTCTCGGCTCAGCTCGCGCGCCGGCGGCGCGCGATGGCCGCGAGGCCGAGGAGCACACCGACGATGGGGAGCGAGGAGCCGCCGAGGCCGCGGAGGGGCGCGCTCGACATCGAGCAGCCCTGCGAGTCCGTGGCAGCCTTCTTCACGGGCGCGACCTCTTCCTCGGAGGAGGAGTCGCGGCTCGGGTCGCTCTCGGACTCGCCCTCGGAGGCGGGCGGGTCGGAGTAGGTGCCTTCGGTGGACGGCGGCGTCGACTCGGGGGTCGTCGTCGGCGTGGTCGGCGTGGTCGAAGGCGCGCTCGGGTCGGCGACCACGAGCGCGAGGGCCTTCTCCGCGTTGAAGCCGTTCGCGATGCCGTCGGTATCGCAGGAGGTCCAGGTCTCACCGCCGTTGGCGGAGGTGCGGAAGGCGACGACGAAGTCGCCGGCGGTGGCGGAGCTGACGACGCCCTCGAACTGCGCGTCGAACGCCGTGCCGCTGGCGGCGCCGGCGAGCTGCTTCGCGGGGAGCCAGCGCATCTTGGTCGGGTCGCTCTTCGGCGCGATGCCGAAGCGGCCGAACGCGGAGGCGTTCTTGTCCATGCCGGCGAAGGAGACCTTCGCGGTGAGCTTGGAGGATGCGGCGCCGAGCGCGACGGCCGCGAGCGTCGAGGCCTCGAGGGTGCACGCCTTCACGTCGCCCTTGGTCTTGTAGCCCCAGAGCCCATCGGGCGCGTAGTAGGGGTGATCGCGGAGGATGGGCGCGTCGATGAACCAGGGCTGGAACGCCTTCGGCGCGAACGTCTTGAGGAAGGCGGCGTGCTGTCCGAGCTGCGCGACCTTCCACGCGCCGCCGGAGCAGGACGTGGCGGGCGTCGTGGGCGTGGTGGCGGGCGCGCCGGCGGCGGCGGGGGCCGTGGCGGCGGGAGCGACGCGCGAGACGACGAGGCCGGAGAGGCCGCAGGTTCCGTAGAGGTTGTAGCCGGCGATCTTGCCGCCGGTGGAGGAGCAGACGGGCGCGCCGATGTCACCGTCGCAGATCTCTGTGCCCTTGGCCGGGACGATCGAGCCGTGGGTCGCGGTCTCCTCGATCATCGAGGCGGCGATCGACGAGGCTTCGTTCTTGTCCGGCGCGAAGAGTCCCTTGCCGTCGGTGGCGGCGAACGCGTTGACGGCGTAGCCGTCGCGGAGCGGCATGTGGGTGATGAGCGCGTGGGTTCCGGCGAGCGCGCGATCGAGCTCGACGACGGCGATGTCCGAAGCGGCGCCGGGGGCCGTGTGAATCTTGGTGACGGTGGCGCGCTTGCCGAAGCCGTCCTTGTCGGCCGCGTGACCGAGGATGAGGCCGACCTTCGCGCACGAGGCGGCGGTGACGGCGAACTTGTCGGCGATCATCGCGCCGGCGCACTTGGGCGCGATGTCCTTCGCGGCGCTCTCGAAGAGGAAGACGACGGGCGACTCGATGGCGCTCGAGCCACCGGTCACGTCCTGCCGCTGGCCCTCTGCACCGTCGTCTGCGGTCGGGGCTGCGCAGCCGGCGAGGCCGACGGAGGCAACGAGGAACGGGAGGACCAAGGCGATGTTCAAGGAGCGCATGTCAGCTGTAGTAAACAAATATCGTACCTGCGGAAGCCCCACGGAATCACACGCCTTTGCTCAACCCCGGTGAGGCCCATGGGCCCCAGATGGCCCAGGGTCAGGTCCCAGGTGAGGCGGCGGCCCGGGCGGGGGCCAGGGGCCGGGAGGGGGCTCCCGTGACGACGTCGAAGAGTCCGGGGGGACCCTTGCCTCGGTGGCCCGGCTCACTCGGGGTCGTCGACCAGGCGCCTGGCGAGGGCCGTCGCGATCGGCGGCGGCTTCGTGGTGGCCCAGCGGCGCGCCGCGACGACGAAGGCCGACGTGCGGCAACGCGCGGACAGGTAGCGCACGAGGACAGCCTCGGCGAGATCGAGCGCATCGCGATCGCCAGGTGCGGTCCGCGCTCGTGTGTGGGCGAGCGCATCGTCCAGCGCGCAGGTCTCCCTGTCGGCGCGCGCGCGGACGTCACACGCGACGCGAAGGGCGCGCGCGGCCGGCAGGTCGACGATCTCGAGCTGAGCGACGAACGACTGCGAGGCGCACGGGAGCGCTTCGATCACGTCGAGGCGCACGTCGATCGGCTTGTCGGCCCAGCGCTTGATCGCGCCGAGCTGCGACGAGGGGCGCGTCATCAGGTTGGCGAGCTCCCAGAAGCCGCGATGGCGTTCGGAGGCGAGGAGCATCGCCGTGCGTCCGCCTTCGCCGAGCGAGACGAGGCGTCCTGCGCCCGCGAGCGTCTCGCCCACGTCCGCATTCGGATCGCCGAGCCTTGCGATCACGCGCTCGAGCGGAGCGGCCGCGCGCGCGCGATGCGCAGAGAGCCTCCGCTCGTACTCGCGCGCGACATCGATCTCGCCGGCGGCGGCGAACACGCGCGCGGCCCCCTCCGCGGCCATCGCGGCGTCACCGAGGGCCAGTACGAGCGTCTCGACATCGGTCGACGCCGGCAGCGCCGCGGCGCGACGATCGAAGCACGCGGCGGACGTCGCGTGGCCCGGCGGATCGAGCGACGCGGCGCGCGGCACGCCGACGCCGCCGAGCGAGCGACCGTCGGCGTCGAAGGCCTCGACGTCGTCCTCGTACTCCTCGAGCACGGTCCGGCGACGACACTCGGCCTCGCGCGGCGCCGGGGAGTCGGCTGCGGACGACGACGACGACGATGGCGTCGCGGCACGCAGCACGCGCGCCGCGTCCGACGCCGAGCGTTCCATGGGCGGAGGGTCGACGCCGACGAGCTGCAGCTCGCCGAACACGTCGCCGGGGTCGTCGCACGCGTCGTCGGCTCGAGGGAAGGCGAAGGGCTCGCGGTCGCCGGTCGCGCGCGCGGTCGCGTACGCGACGATCAGATCCTTCGCCGCGAGCTCCGCGCCCGGGCCGTGACATCGCTTGGCCATCCCGAAGCGAAATCCGCGAACGTCGGGCGCGACGTGGTTCGCGTAGACGCGCATCGACGCCCGCGCGCCGAAGCCGGCGTCGTGCGCGAGGCTCACCGCGAGCGTCGACAGCGCGACGCAGTTGCCGCCGCCGTTCGCGAGCGCATCGACGAGCCGCGGGTACATGCGCTTGTAGCGCCCGGCCCGCCCATCCTTTGCAATCGCCGCGACGATTGCCTCGTGCACGGCGAGGCCGCGCGCGACCGCCCCACGCACCTCGCCGAGCATCAGCCGATAGGTCGCGAGCGCGCTCTCGCGCTCCGCGGCCTCGACCACCGCGCCGCCCGTCCCCTCGCCGCCGACCCCGACCCCGACCCCGACCCCGCCGGCAACAGCATCTGCAGATGCGGCGGCCTCCTCGACGTGATCGAGCCAGCCGAGGCGAATGATCGTCTCGCCGAGGGTGACGCGCCCGGCCGCGACATCGGCCTCGGCCGTCCTCGAGAGCGCGAGCCGCTCGGCGCGAGCCGCGGCCCGCCGCGATGCCGCGCTCGCGACGGGCGTCTCCTGCGCTCGTGCGGGCCGGAGCGCCACGCCCGCCACGGCATGGACGCCCAGCGCAACGGCGACGCCGCCGAACATCCGCCAGCGAGCGGAGCCGTGTTGCCGCGGGGCCCCCATCGCCCATTCGAACACCCCTGGGCGCATGCCCTTGGATCAGAGACGTCGCGAACTCGCCCCGTCCGCCCCCAGCATGGGACGATCGCCCGATGAGGCCGGGTTTCTTCGCGTGCCCCCTGGCCGCCCTCCTGCTCCTCACGAGCGACGCCGCCCTCCTCCCTCCCGCCCGCGCCCCCCAGATCGCCGCCGCGCTCTCGCCCGTGCCCGTGCCCGATCCCGTGCCCGATCCCCCGTTCACCTCCACGACCCCGTCAGAGTCCCCGACCCCGACCCC
>Ga0105047_10007690_pt1 | contig 18108 bp, 16 predicted proteins | sample MAT04_FD_78384 | JGI IMG/M metagenome (GOLD analysis project Ga0105047, IMG submission 78384) | Freshwater microbial communities from Lake Fryxell liftoff mats and glacier meltwater in Antarctica - MAT-04 (megahit assembly) | ecosystem: Environmental > Aquatic > Freshwater > Ice > Liftoff...
CCCATGGCAGCAGCACGATGGCGCGGAAGAAGGATTTAAAGGGCAGTTTTTCGTTGAGGATGAGCGCCAGCCACAGGCCCAGCGCGAATTTGAGTATGGAAGCGACAAGCGTGTAGACAACGGTATTGAACACCGAAAGCCAGAAAACCTCGTCATCCATGAGATAGGCGTAATTTTGCAGGCCTACAAAATCACCCGCCCGGCCGATCCGCGTGTCGGTGAAACCAAGCCAGACGCCGAGCCCCAGGGGATAGGTGAGAAAGCCCAGCAAGAATATCGCCGCAGGCAGCATGAACACAAAACCCAGCGCGTTCCGGCTGTTGTTGAAGCGCAACAGAAGGCCTCCTGAGCGGCCGGGAGAGCCATTACCAGACGGGCTAGACATGAGGCTTCCTCATCAAGAACCTTCTAAGGTTTGCGGGCCACCCGCCTTTTCAGGGATGGCCCGCATTTCGTCTTAGACCTTGTAGTAGCGGTTGGCGCGCTTCTCGGCCTGGGCAATGGCTTCTTCCGGCGTTGCGGCCCCAGTCACTGCTGCGGCGAACATGTCAACCAGCACGTAGTCAGCCATGACGGCGGCGGATGCGTAACCCAATGGGCCCGCGTATCCGTTCGGACGCAGGGTCTCCGACGCCTTGGCATAGGGCGCGTGCATCGGATCCGCCGTCCACACGGGGTTGGAAGCAAAAGCCTTCAACGGCTGACAGCAATAGGCGCTCGACCCGGTGATCCAGGCATTCATCTGTTCGGCCTCATACATGAATTTGAGATAGGCCTTGCAGGCGTTCGGAAACTTCGTGTGGTTGAAGACGACCGCTTGTGTTGTCTGATACAACTCCACGCTCGTGCCGACCGGTCCGACGGGGAAGTTCGTGGCGCGAAGGTCGGCCACCATGTCTTTCAGCTTCTCGTCCTTTTTCGCCGCATAATAGAGCGAGACGCCATTTGCAGTCAGCGACACCTGGCCCGCGAGAAAGGCACGGTTGTTGTTGATGTCCTGCCAGCTTTCCGTACCCGGGATGAAGGTCTCGTACAGCGCCTTCGCATAGTTGATCGCTGCGACCGTCTCGGGGCTGTTGATGGCCACGACACCTTTCTCATCGACCATTTTTCCGCCGTGGCTCCACAAGAGCCAGTGCACATAGTTGTTGCCGTCACCCACCGCCTTGCCATGGGCAAAACCGGCAGGCGTGCCTTTCGCCTTCATTGCCTTGCACAGGTCAAGAAGGCCTGCCGTATCCTTCGGGAATTCCTTGAAGCCCGCGGCTTCGATATGGCTCTGGCGATAGCAGATGGCATTGCCGATGGCGGCCAGCGGCAGGGCGATATACTTGTCGCCACGCATGGCATAGCCCTTGAGGCCATCATAGAAACCGCCATACTTGCCATCGAGATACGTTCCGAGATCGGTCAGGTCGACCAGCTTGTCGGGGTATTGGTGGGCATCATCAAACCAGCACAGCACCATGTCGGGGCCTGAACCGACGTTGGCCGTCACCGCGGCCTTAGGCCGAATGTCTTCCCAGCTTTCCTTGTCGACACGGACCTGAACACCGGTCGCATCCGTGAATTTCTTGGTGTTGGCCAGCCAGGCATCTTCATCGCCCTGCACGAAAGGCGCCCAGCGCAGAAGGCGCAGGCTGGCGCCGGCTTCGGGCGTGTACGCCGGCTCCTGCGCGAAGGCCGGGCGGCTGCCGGTCAGGCCAAAACCTGCCGCACCCGCGATACCGGCCGAAGCCGCTAGTAGATCACGTCTGTTGATTTTCATCGTATCCTCCTGAACGTTTCCGGGATATTCCGTTTTTTCCGTCCGGTGCCATCCCGTGGCCGCACCGGCGGTTCTTGGTTTCAAATTAGAGCCGCATCCCCGTTTCCTTGTCGAAGAGGTGGACGGCGGACTTGTCAATCGCCAGGTGCAGCGTTTCGCCCGGACGCACGTCAATGCGCTCGTGGAACATAAGGATGAGGTCAACCGCGTCGAGGCGCACGATAACCTGTGTCTCCGAACCGGTAGGTTCGGTCACGACTACGGTGGCAGGAATTCCATTCGCCTCCAGGCGGACATGCTCCGGGCGCAGGCCATAGATCAAGGCCTTGCCCTTCGCGGCATCAATCGGCCGCGCAAGCGGCAAGGCCGTCCCCGCTGCCGTAAGGAAAACCAGCGGGTTGGACGGCGACAGCCGTCCTTCGATCATGTTCATGGCCGGTGAACCGATGAAGCCGGCGACGAAAAGATTGACCGGCCGGTCGTAGAGCTCCAGCGGCGCGCCGATCTGCTCAACGATGCCATCATGCATCACCACGATCTTGTCGGCCATGGTCATGGCCTCGATCTGGTCATGCGTCACATAGACGGTGGTGGTTTTGAGGCGCTGGTGCAGTTCCTTGATTTCGACGCGCATCTGCACACGCAGCTTCGCATCGAGATTGGACAGCGGTTCGTCGAACAGGAACACCTGCGGATTGCGCACGATGGCGCGGCCCATTGCGACCCGCTGGCGCTGGCCGCCGGAAAGTTGGCGCGGATAGCGGTCGAGTAAATTTGTAAGGCCCAGAATCTCCGCTGCCGGCTTCACCATGGCAGCGATCTCCTGCTTGGCTACGCCATTCATCAGCAGCGAAAAGCCCATGTTTTCGGCCACGGTCATGTGCGGATAAAGCGCGTAGTTCTGGAACACCATGGCGATGTCGCGCTCTTTCGGCGGCATCTTGTTGACCACGCGCCCGCCGATGCGGATCTCGCCCGCGGTGATATTCTCCAGGCCCGCCAGCATGCGCAGCAACGTTGACTTGCCGCAGCCCGAAGGGCCTACAAGAATCACAAATTCGCCATCGGCGATTTCAATGTTGACGCCCTTGATGATGGGCACGGCACCAAAGGATTTCCGGACGTTGATAAAATCGACCGGCGCCATACACATCCTCCCAGACCAGCGTGCCGAAACCACAATTCTCAGAGACAACGAACGCGGCCTCGTAGCGGGCCGTTGAAATTCTTCGTTATCAGAAACAGGTGAGCGTCAGTGTAACCGCCTCACTCGATTAGTCAAACGATAGGTAAGAAGAATTCAGAATGGCCGTTAGACTTTGGTATTACAACCAAACAATTCAATCAACCGTTCAGTCTGGAACAGCAGCACGTTCAGCCCGCCATGCGATACAGAACGGCCCGGCGGCGCGAACGGCAGGCCGGTTGCCTTGGCCAGTGATGTGTCGGTTGTGATCAGCCCCACGCGCCAGCCGGAAAACCGCGTCAGAAGCGTTTTTCCAAGCGCTGCATAAAGAGCAACGAGTGGCTTCTTGTCGCCGATGCGGGTGCCATAGGGCGGATTGACGATCACCAGCCCCGGCGGCCCGGGCGGCGGCGTGATATTGCTGACCGCATGATTCTGGAACACGGTGAAGTCCGAAACCCCCGCACGCTCCGCATTGGCGCGGCTCATCGTGATGGCACCTGCGTCACGGTCGCTGCCGAAGAAATGCAGGGCGGGCTTTACGCCGTGGGATGACTCGCGCAGCCGCTTCCAGGCGCCTTCATCGAAACTTGTGAGCTGCTCGAAAGCAAAGCGCCGTGCCCGGCCCGGATTAAGCTTCGCTGCAATTTCCGCCGCTTCAATTACGAAAGTGCCGGAGCCGCACATGGGATCAACCACGGGTTCACTGCCGTCATAACCGCATTGCCGCAGGAAAAGCGACGCCATGGTTTCCCGCATAGGCGCCTTGGCGACGGCTTCCTTGTAGCCCCGCTTGTGTAATGACTCGCCCGAGGTATCGATGCTGATGGTGCACAGATTGTCTTCGAAGCGCGCCATGATGCACAGCTCTGCATCAGGCGAGATGGGAGCGCCGAGCTCTTCACGGATCGCGGTTTCAATGCGCTGGGCTGCCGCACCCGCATGGTAGATGCGCGACTTCCTGCTGGTGACCTCGACTTTGACTGGCACATCGGGGCGCAAAATTTCGCCCCACGGAAATTTTCGGGCAAGCTTGTCGAGTTGCGCGAGGTGGCCCGCATGAAATGCGCCGATCCGGGCGAGCACGCGTGTGGCCCCGCGAATTTCAAGGTTCGCCCGCCAGACCTCGGGCCAGCCGCCGTGCACCACGACGCCACCCGTGATTGCCTTGGGATCAGCAAAGCCCTTGGCCGATACCTCACCGCAAAGCACCGCTTCAAGGCCGGGTGGCGACACCAGGAATATCTCAAAATCAGCAGCGGTGGTCATGGCGCCCGCATACCCTGAAAAGCCGCGCCAATCGACAACTTTCCGCCATGCCTTCGGCACATGGTGCTGGTAATTCAAATAAGTGTGCTTAGGTAAGGAACTGAGTGAAATCCAAGGTCAGGAGAGTTCCGTGAGCAGAATTGTTTACAAGATCGTCGAGCATGGCGAAGGCTGGGCCTATCAGGTTCTGGGCACCTATTCCGAGACCTTTCCCAGCGCCGACGCGGCGCGGGCCGCCGCGCGGGTTGCTGCACGGGAGCAAGCCCAGCCCGGCAAGGATGTGGGCATTACCTTTGAAGATGCCTCGGGCCACTGGCATGAAGAGCTGTCCCATGGCGACGACCGGCCAGACGCCACGGTCGAGGGTTAGCTAGGGTCCGCAGGGATCGAAGTTCAGCCGCAGGCCCGGGCGGGCCCATGGCAGGCTCACGACTTTGCCGGTACTCGACAAGGTCAGGTAAGCGGTCATGAGATCCGGCCCGCCGAAGCAGATGTTGGTGCAGTAAGGATCGGGCGTGGCGATAAACTCGACAAATCCGCCATCCGGCGCAATCACGTTGATGCCGCCCATAACCAGCGTGGCCACGCAGATACTGCCATCCCGTTCCACCGCCAGTGAATCATAGGACGTGAAACCCGGCGGGCCTGCCAGATGGCGGCCGCCATTTTCATGCGGCGGCTGTTTGCGGATGACGCCCGGCGAAACAATATCGAAAGCCCAGAGGTGGCCGGTGCGTGTCTCGGCCACATAAACGGTTTTCTCGTCAGGCGACAGGCCAACGCCATTCGACATGATCATGGGTTGCACGATTTCGCTGATCAGGCTGCCGTCAGTTTTGGCATAATAGAGCGCGCCGAGGTCCGTGTCGCGGGCCCGCCGCTTGCCAAGGTCGGTGAAATAGAAGCCGCCATGGCGGTCGAAGACAATATCGTTCGGGCCTTTGAGCGGATAGGCGCCGCAGTGGGTGTAGAGCACCTCCACCTTGCCTGTATCGATATCGATGCGCTCGATCCGCCCGCCGCTGTAGTCATCCGGCTGGCCCGTGGGGAATAATTTGCCGTCGACCGTTTTCCAGGCAAATCCGCCGTTGTTGCAAATTTAGAGATAGCCGTCCGGCCCGAAGGCCGCGCCATTGGGTCCGCCGCCCGGCGTGGCGATAATGCTCTTGCGGCCCTTGGCATCAATGCGTGTCACGCAGCCCTTGGCGATTTCCACCACCAGCATTTCGCCATCCGGCAGCATCACCGGCCCTTCCGGAAAGGCGAGGCCCGAAGCAACTTCTGTCAAAAGCGGTGTCATGGTCTATGCCTAACCGATTCTCATCGCATGCGTTGTTTGTTGGGCATAACTCTGGCGCAATGCGGACTGATATTCAACAGGGGGCGGGATTGGACGACCGGCAGGATTTGCGGACGCTCAAAAGAAAACCCCGTCTCGAAACCAAGATCCAGACGGGGTTTCTTTGTGTTCAGGCGGTGGTTAGCGCCAGCGCACAAGATGGCTGTGGTCAACGCCTTCGTCCCGGTGCTTTCCGCCTGCGGTGGCTGCCCACCAAGCTGCCAGGCCGCTGATCAGCAGGGAAGCAGCAGTCAGGAATGCGAACAATACCGCATACCGGCGGGCGGTCTCCGCCTGGGCCTTCAACGTTGCCACTGTGTCATCCAAACGCTTTTGGGCATCGGCCTCGGCCAGGCCGGTGCGGGACGAAATTTCGCGGACCACATAGGCCTTGTCCGTTTCGTCAAAGCTGCGTGCGGCAATGTTGCTGGCGAGGATCCGGCCGATTTGCGCGTTGTACTGGGTATCAGCCGACACGGCCGTTGTGCCGGCCACCGCATCGCTGCGCATGAGTTTGTCAGTGTAGTAATCCATGGCTCCGGTGTTTGAAGCCGTGCTGATGGCGCCGCTGACGCCAGCCAGCGTGAGCCAGGTCGCCAGGGCAGCGCCAATCACGATGTTTACGGCCCACACGATCAGGCCATGGGCCCCGTCGCGCAATTCCACTTCATAGGCTTTGGCATCGCCGATGCGCCGCCGCAGGCGGCCGGCGACATAACCGCCGCCGATGAAGCTCGAAACCTGCACCCACAAAAGCCAAAGGCCGGCGGCAATAACGAGGCCGACAACCGGCGCTGACGCTGACGGGTGGAACGACGTTACCGACAGGCCAATTGCCGATCCGAACGCCAGGAAAACCGAAGACACGGCAAGGGAAATAAAGACGCCCGCGGCAATTGCACCCCAATCAACATAGTTGCTGGGATTGCCAGACTCGACTGAAATGCCGCTAGCGGCATCGGAAAATGTGGTGGCCATCGACGTTGCTCCAATGATGAAAATGAGGTTTGGCGGATTTCAGACGTGGGTAACCGGCTTAGCGCAAGCCCAGAAGGGAAAGCACAAAGAGGACAACGACCACCAGTCCGACCAGATAAATAATTGAATTCATAATTCGACCTCCAAATTGAGTTGAGGCTGCAAGGGCCGTTCCGAAAGCCAAAGGCTCTGGAACACTTCAACCCACCTCTAACGTGTGGGGCGAAAATGTGTTCCATCGCGGCAAAAATTTATTCGGGGGTACTGGAACCAAAACCACGGCTGGGGGTTTACCCCTCGCGATTTCCAAACAAGGAGCATATTATGCGTGGAGTTCTGCTGTGGCTTGTAGGGATTCCGATCCCCATCATCATTCTCTTGTATCTGTTCAACGTCGTTTAACCATCTTTTGACAGCCAAAAACCCGCCTGGAAAACAAGTTTCAGGTGGGTTTTGTTCGTCGGCGATGCTCTCAACCGTTCAGGATTTTACGTGCTGCGTCAGCATTGAATGCGTCTTCGATCTCCGCGCCAATCTCGGTGAGATGAAAGCTGAGCGTGTTCTGGAACATGTCGAAATCATGCTTGCGCACCGACGGGTGGACCGGCAGATTTTCAAAGATTTCCCGGGACCGCGCCTTGGGAATGAGGTGAATGGCGTGCGGTGCCGCAAGCCCTGCCCGGAGCAGATCCCGCTCAAGGTCGAGTAACGCGATCTGCCAAAAATCGTGGCTCCCGCCCGCTGGCACCGGGTAGGCTGAAACGATTTCCTTAGCCATGGACTGCAGCATCACGTTGATGGAATCCGTATCGCTGATATCCATGTTGCGGAGCCGCGCCGCAAGCGCTTCGGCCACCATGGACAGGGCAGCCGGAAAGGAAAACCAGCGGGCCTTTTCGTAAGCCTCCTGAAAAGCCTTTTCGCCGAGCAGCGTTGAAAACATCATGTTGGCCCGGGCCTGGGTGTATTCCGAGATCGACTTCTGGGCCAGATAGGCCGCACGGCTCTCCAAAAACCCCTGAAGTTCATGGCGTGTAGAGAGCTTGGGTCCCAGGAATATCCGGGACAGGAATGTAAGCCAGTTCATCATTTCACTTTTGCATTGCAGCATGGAACACGCAAGCTGTCATGTACCCATGAGTCCAAAGTAGGGTATCGGACGTCTTCCCCCAATGTTAGAAAATTATCAGCGCCCGGATTCTGTCCGTTGCAGGAAAGCCTGGGTTAAGCAGATTCGTGCGCACCGATGGGGAGGGGACTATCCCCGCAACACTAGTGGGAGGGACTGGCTGATGGCTAAGTCGAATTCTGAAGGTCACTGGGCGGCGACCAGCAGGCTGATGTATATTGCATTGGGCATTTGGGCGTTTTTCGCTTTTTTCATCCATTTTTTCGTCAATTCATTGAACGCGATTGTCATTTTCGGTTTCCCACTGGGATTCTGGTTCGCAGCGCAGGGTTCACTCATTGTGTTTGTTGCATTGCTCTTCTGGTTCGCCAAGAAGCAGGATGACATCGACAGTGAATTTGGCATGGCGGAGGAAGACTGATCATGGCAAACCAAGTAACCGGCGAGCAAGGGTTTCTCGCCAATCTCGGCAAGGTCTACGGCATCTATACCGGCGGCTTCCTTGCCTTCATCATTCTTGTTGCAATTCTTGAACAGCTTGGCGTGCCCAACCGCGTGCTGGGCTACATGTTCGTAGGCTTCACAATTCTGGTTTACGCCATCATCGGCGTGCTCTCGCGGACCGCGCAGGTTTCGGAATATTATGTGGCGGGCCGCAAGGTTCCCGCCTTCTACAACGGCATGGCCACGGGCGCTGACTGGATGTCGGCAGCATCTTTCGTGGGCATGGCCGGCTCGCTCTATGCTTTGGGTTACGATGGCCTGGCCTTCGTGCTCGGCTGGACCGGAGGTTTTGTTCTGGTGTCGGTTCTCCTGGCGCCATTCCTGCGCAAATTCGGTGCCTACACGGTGCCTGACTTCCTTGCGGCACGCTATGGCGGCAACCTTGCCCGCTTCCTCGGCGTGATCGTGCTCATTTGCTGCTCATTCACCTATGTGGTGGCGCAAATCTACGGAACGGGCATCATCGCCTCGCGCTTCCTTGGCCTTGACTTCACCATTGCGGTCTATGCCGGTTTGGTAGGCATTCTTGTCTGCTCCATGCTGGGTGGCATGCGCGCTGTAACCTGGACCCAGGTGGCCCAGTACATCGTGCTGATCGTTGCATACCTCACGCCTGTCGTAATCCTGTCAACGCAGAAATACGGCATTCCGGTTCCGGAGCTCATGTATGGCCAGGCCCTGCAGGACATCACAGCGCGTGAACAGGAAATGATTGCGAATGGCCTGGCACAAGCGGCCACGCTCAAGCCGCACGTCACGGCCTTCCTCACCTATGACCGGCTTAACTACTTTGCCCTCATCCTCTGCCTGATGGTGGGCACGGCGTCCCTGCCGCACATCCTCATGCGCTATTTCACGACACCGTCGGTGCGTGATGCGCGCAAGTCGGTGGCCTGGTCGCTGTTCTTCATCTTCCTGCTTTATTTCACGGCCCCTTCCTATGCCGCGTTTGCCAAGCTGGAAGTCTACACCAACGTTATCGGCCAGAGCCTTGATGCGCTGCCCGCCTGGATCAGCACCTATTCGAATCTCGATCTGGTGAAGATCTACGGCATCACGCTGAAAGGGCTTGGCGGCGGCATTGGCGCCGTGAAGGCAGCCCTTGCGGCTGGTGCACTGGATGCTGCAGGCGTTGCCACATCACTTCAGGCTGCTGGCCAGGACGCCCTGCTTGCTTCTTGGTCGGCCCTTTCCGAACCGGTTAAGGCCGTGGTGTTTGAAGCCGTGAAGGCAAATCCAGCCATTGTTGCTTCCGACATCTTCACCCCTTCCATCCAGGCTGCGGCGCAGGCCGCAGGCAACACCACGGGCCTTCTTACCCATGGTGCGCTGGCCATCGACAATGACGTGATCGTGCTCTCCACTCCGGAAATCGCGGGCATGCCCTATGTGATCGCAGGCCTCGTGGCCGCGGGCGGCTTGGCTGCTGCGCTTTCGACAGCAGACGGATTGCTCCTGGCCATTGCCAACGCGCTCTCCCACGACATCTACTACAAGATGGTTGACACCAAAGCACCGACAAGCCGCCGCCTCGTTGTTGCCCGCATCCTTTTGGTGCTGGTGGCTATCGCTGCGGCCTATGTCGCCTCCACGCGGCCGTCGGACATTCTGGCGATGGTCTCATGGGCCTTCTCGCTTGCGGCCGCGGGTCTCTTCCCGGCACTGGTTCTCGGTGTCTGGTGGAAGCGCGCCAACAAGTGGGGTGCGGTGACAGGCATGATCGCCGGCTTTGGCATCTGCCTCTACTACCTCGTGGGAACCCGCTACTATGCGGTGGGCTTCTATGAAATGTGGAGCGGACTGTCGGGCGCCAGCGATGCGGCCGTCACCAAGTTCAACGACCTGAAGGCGGCCTTTGAGGGCGCGGCTCCGGAAGTCAAGGCGTCAGCCTTGAAGGCTCTGGATACCCATGCCCAGACAATTGCCAACTGGTTCGGCGTGCGCAACATTTCCTCGGCGCTCTTCGGCCTGCCGGTGGGATTTGCGGTCATGATTGTGGTCAGCCTTCTCACCAAGGCCCCGTCCAAGGCCATGCAGGATTTCATCGATGAAATCCGCAGGCCCAAGGGCAAGGAGCTTATGGAAGGCGGAAACCTGGTAACTGAAATACACTAACGCAAGTGAATCAGAACGGGGTCCTTCGGGACCCCGTTTTCTTTTTGCCGATTAGTTGTTAGGCTCTAGATGTGAATCCGCTTCTCCAGTACTGGTATTTCCATCTCCCGAACTTCATCATCGCAGCGGTGATGTATTCCTTGCTGGGCCGCATCATTCTTTCCTTTTTTGCTCCGCCTGACTGGAAGAACTATATCTGGCGCGCCTTCGTGCGGATAACTGACCCCGTGGTCAGGCTTGTCCGCCTGGTGACGCCCGCCGTTCTTCCCGATTTGCTGGTTCTGGTCTTTGCTTTTTTCTGGCTCATGGCTGCGCGCCTGGCGCTTCTTGCGCTGCTTGCAAGCCTGAACCTCTTGCCGACAATTACAGGGGGAGGAGGCTGACCCATGCCGCAACATAATCTCGTGGCTGTTATCGGCCTTGCAATTCTGAACGGGGTGTTTTCACCGGCCATCATTCCGGTTTTCGCGCTTCATGGACTTTGGTATCCGTTCTTTCTTCCAGCCATCCTGCCGGCGATTTTCTTGGCCTGCTCCCTTATTGTTTCCACTTTCACTTTGATATTGGGCGGCGTTCCTGCGGCACTTTATGAAAAAATCTCCGGCGGCGGAAAATCCACCCCGGTCTCCGGCTTGATCTGGCTTGTGGCAGTTGCACTGCTCACGCTGCCCGCCCTGCCCAATTTCCTGAACGCCCTTGGGCTTGGGTCAAGCTGAGGGGAACCCGCTTTCATGGATGCAATCAGGCGCGCCGCTCTTGTATCCGTAAGTCGGGCCTGTGGTTTTTTCTCCCTGGGCGTCCTTTGCGTCATGCTGGGCTTTGCCCATGACCCGCAACGCTCAGCCCAGGCCGGCAGCCTCCTGTTCTTTGCGCTCGCCCTGGGACTGATCTGGAAGGGCCAGCTTGCACGTCGTACAAATTACAAGAAGACCGAGACCTGGATCATGCTTTCGCCCGAGGATCGCCCGTCAAAGGACACAGCGCAAACCGTGCTAAGCGTGATTTTGCGTGACGTCTACCTGCTCCATGCGCGCTACAGTGCTGTTGCAGCTGTGGCATTGCTGCTTGCAGCGGTCGCTCTGGCGGTTTGGCGGGCAGGCCCATGATGCAAAAGCAACCTGTGGCAACGGCGGCAACGCCCCTGCGGTCCCTGACGGCCATTGCCCTTGATACTGAAACGACATCGCTGGATGTGCGGCATGCGCGCATCCTGGAAATTGGCGTCGCTGCAATCGTGAAAGGAAGTGTCTTTCCGGAGCTTAGCTTCGCTTCACTGGTCAATCCTGGCGAAGTGATCCCGCCGGAATCGGCAAAGATTCACGGCATCACCAATGACCACGTAAAATCGGCTGGCAGCTTTGCCCAGGTCTACAGGCAGTATCGCGACTTTGCCGGCGCCCACGTGGTTTTGGGTTACGCCGTGGGCTTCGATCTCGCCATGCTGCGGAGTGAGCATGAGCGCGCCGGCCTTGCCTGGAAAGCGCCGCGGTTTCTCGACGTGCGCGACCTTGCGCAATTGCTCAAGCCCGATCTGCCGGACTTCTCCCTGGAAACGCTCGCAGCCTGGCTCGGCGTTGTCGTGGTTGAACGCCATCGCGCCCTGCCGGACGCCAAACTCGCGGCGGAAGTCTTCCTGGCACTCTTGCCGGGCCTTCGCGAAAATTCGATCCGCACCCTGGCGGAAGCCGAGGATGCCTGCCGAAAGCTTGCCACTTCGCCAGGCAAGGCGGACTGGCATGAAGCCGCGCCGTCAGCGGCTGCGCCGCTTCGTGTGGACAGCTACCCCTACCGGCACCGGGCAGGGGATGTGATGTCAAAGCCGCCGCAATTTGCCGCCCCGTCCATGAGCATTCGCGAAGCGCTTGCCCTGCTCGTGCGCCGCAAGGTGAGTTCGCTCTTCATTGCGCGCGGCAAACCTGAAGCGCCCTACGGCATTGTGACCGAACGCGACATTCTCCGCGCCATTGCCCGCGAAGGCGCGAAGGCCTTTGCAAAACCGGTGAAAAGCATCGCCACATTCCCCCTCGAAAGCGTTTCCGATGAGAGTTTTCTTTACCTCGCTTTCGGGCGCATGCGGCGCAAGAAGTACCGTCACATGGGAGTGGTGAACTCACAGGGCGAACTAGTGGGCGCCATCACCCAGCGTGACCTCCTGCGCCTGCAGGCCGATGAAGCGCTGGCTTTTTCCGATGCGCTGGGAGAAGCCGTGAGCACCGAGGAGCTTGCCCTGGTCTGGCGAAAGCTGGCTAACGCGGCGCGTTCCCTGCTGCATGAAGAGGTGGATGCCCGCGACATAGCCGGAATTATCTCGGGCGAAGTGCGCAGCGTTACCGCACGCGCCGCGGCAATGGCGGAACGGGAGGTGTCTGTTGTTAATCCGAAGCCGAAAGGCCTGCGATTTGCGGTGATGGTTCTGGGTTCCGCGGGCCGCGGTGAAAGCCTTCTGGCCCTTGACCAGGACAACGCAACCGTTTTTGACGCAACAGATGAGGCAAAAGCCGGGGCTTGGCTCCTGAAGTTCGGTCAGCGAATGAATGCCATTCTTGACGAAGTGGGGGTTCCCCTTTGCAAAGGGGGCGTGATGGCGGGCAGTGCCGCCTGGTGCAAGTCCGCCGGCCAGTGGCGCAAGCAGGTGGCCCATTGGCTGTCCCGGGCCGAGCCGCAGGACATCCTGAATGCCGACATATTCTTCGATGCCATGCCGGTCTATGGTGACCATGGCCTGGTCGAGGTTCTGCGTGCCGATGCCATTGCCGCCGCTTCCAGGGCCATTGCCTTTCTGCAACTCATGGACATGAACGCCGCCAGGGCCAATCCCCCGATCAACTGGCTTGGCCGCTTCAGCCTGGAAGATGATGGCCGCATGGATTTGAAGATGCACGGCATCATGCCGGTTTTCTCGGCTGCCCGGGTCTTGGCGCTTCGCCATGCCTTGCTTGATCGATCCACCGCCGCCAGGCTGGCGGGGCTGCGCGGCAAGCCCGATATTTCTGGAGGAAATCTGGATGGGCTTCTCGAAGCTCACCAGATTATGCTGAATAATATTCTTCAGCAGCAGCTTGCCGACATTGAGCGGGGCATTCCGCCGTCAAATCGCGTCGATCCGAAGCGACTGAATGCTCCCGAAAAAGCCCATCTCATGTGGGCCTTGAAACAGGTGCCGCTGGTGCGCGACCTGCTGGGAGATCCGGTAGGCTAAAGCGCCAGTGCCAGCCCGGCATTTCATTCCGCGGGATTTTCGCCTAGGCTCCAGCCATGCTGCAGAGCTGGATGATCTTCTTCTTCGGACTGGCCTACTTGGGCGGCCTGTTTGCCGTTGCAACCTGGGGTGACAGGCCCGCCAACCGGCGGAAACCCGGCTCGCCCCGCCCCTTCATCTATGCCCTGTCGCTTGGCGTTTATTGCACCTCATGGACTTACTTCGGCAGTGTCGGCATCGCCTCGCGCTCGGGCTTTGATTTCCTGCCGATCTATATCGGGCCGATCCTGGTTTTCGCCCTCGGCTGGCCGCTTCTGCAGCGCATCGCCGAAATTGCCAAACGCCAGAACATTGCCTCCATCGCGGATTTCCTCTCGGCCCGCTACGGCAAGAGCGAGGCCTTGGGCGCTCTCGTTGCGGCGGTCGCAACCATTGGCGTGGTGCCCTATATCTCGATCCAGTTGAAGGCCGTGTCGCAGTCCCTGCAGACCCTGATCACCGATCCGCTGTTTCCCGAAGCCATCATGCCGGCCATGCAGCGCGCCGATGGACTGTCCATTCTGGTGGCCGTCACCATGGGTTTTTTTGCCATCCTGTTTGGCACCCGCCACATTGATACCACCGAACATCAGGACGGCATGATCCTCGCCATCTCGGTTGAATCCATCGTCAAGCTCGTTGCCTTTGTGGCGGTGGGGCTGTTCGTGACCCTCTCGATGATGGGCGGCTTTGAAAAACTCGCGGCCCATGTAACCTCGGACCCCCAGGTCCAGTCCGTGCTGGCGAACGGCTTGAGCGGGACCCGTTGGGTTACACTCACCCTTCTTGCGGCATTCGCCATTATCCTCCTGCCCCGCCAGTTTCATGTGGCGGTTGTCGAAAATGCCACCCCATCGGATATCCGCCGTGCCGCCTGGCTGTTTCCACTCTATCTCGTCGCCATCAATATCTTCGTCATCCCCATCGCCATTGCCGGCCTTGCCTTTCTCCCTGCAAGTGCCGATGGCGACATGTTCGTGCTGGCCCTGCCGGTCAGCGCCCAGAGCAGCTTCTTTGCCATGGTCGCCTTCATCGGCGGGCTCTCGGCTTCAACCGCCATGGTGGTTGTTGAAACCATCGCGCTCTCCATCATGATCTGCAACAACCTCGTCGTGCCCCTGCTGCTCCGCCAGCGCACCGAGCGCCCGGAACTTCTCCATGACATGGGCAAGACCCTGATCACCATCAGGCGGCTGGCCATCGGCCTCGTGCTGGTGCTGGCCTATGGCTACTACCGGATGATCGGCTCGACGGCGGCCTTGGCCCAGGTCGGCCTGATCTCCTTTGCCGCCGTGGCCCAGTTTGCCCCGGCCTTCTTTGGCGCCCTGATGTGGAAACGCGCCACGGTCCGCGGCGCCATGGCGGGCCTCACCGCCGGGGCCCTTGTCTGGGGCTACACGCTGCTGCTTCCGTCCTTCGCCGATGCCGGCTGGATGGGCAAGGGCCTGATTGAGCAGGGGCCGTTCGGCGTGGATTTTCTCCGGCCCCGGATGCTGTTCAACATGGAGATGGATGCCCTGAGCCACGGCGTGCTGTGGAGCCTTGCCGCAAACATCTGTGCCTATGTTGGCTTTTCCCTGAGCCGCTTGCCCACTCCCATCGAGCGCATCCAGGCCGCAAGCTTTGTAACCCGCGAATTGACCGTGGGCACCGGCACGGGTTTCCGCCTCTGGCGCACTGCCGTCACCGTGGAAAAGCTGGAGCAGACCGTGGCGCGTTATCTCGGCGAGGCCCGGGCCAAATCCGCCTTTGCCGAATTCTTCGCCCAGCGCGGTGTCGCGCAAAAGCCGGCGCTGGAAGCCGATGTACGCATGCTGCGCTTTGCCGAGCATCTCCTGGCCCGCGCCGTGGGCGTCGCCTCATCGCGCCTTGTCATGGCGCTGCTGCTCGAGCGCCATTCGGCCCATCCCCGCGGCGCCATGCGGCTGCTCGATGATGCCTCCGCCGCCATCCAGCACAACCGCGACCTGCTGCAGTCAGCCATCGACAATGTCGAACAGGGCATCGCGGTGTTTGATTCCGAAATGAACCTGAGCTGCTGGAACGCCAGCTTTCAGGATCATCTCAAGCTCAGCAATGAATTGGGCCGCGTGGGCGCCCCCATGCGCGAGATCGTCCTGGAATTCCTCCGCACCACCGAAAGCGGCGAAGCAAGCCTTGAAGACCGGTTGCGCAAGATGGCCATGACCCACGAGCATTTCCGCGAGCGCCTGAGCGACAGCGGCCAGGTGCTGGAAGTAAGGTCGAACGCCATTCCCGATGGCGGCGTGGTCATCACCTTCAATGATGCCACCGAAAGCGTGCGCGCCGCCGAAACCCTGCAGAAATCCAACGAGGAACTGGAGCGCCGTGTGGTCCAGCGCACCATGGAACTTACAAGGCTGAATGATGAACTGGCCGTGGCCAAGGCCGCCGCCGAGTCTGCCAATCTCGGCAAGACCAGGTTCATCGCCGCGGCGAGCCACGACATCTTGCAGCCGCTCAATGCGGCGCGCCTGTTTACCTCCAGCCTGGTGGAGCGCCTCAAGCGTTCCAACGATGGTGCTCTCGCGCGCAACGTCGACACCTCTCTCGAAGCGGTCGAGGAAATCCTGACTGCACTTCTTGATATTTCGCGCCTCGACGCGGGCGTCATGCTGCCGGAACTGTCGATCTTCCGCATTGACGATCTCATGGAAACCCTGAGCACCGAATATGCCCCTGCCGCCTCCAAGAAAAACCTTGTGCTCAAGGCCATGCCCTGCGGTGCCACGGTTGAGACCGACCGCAAGTTGCTGCGCCGCGTCATGCAGAATTTCATTTCTAACGCGATCAAATACACCAAGTCGGGGCGCATTCTCATGGGCTGCCGCCGCAAGGGGCGGACCTTGCGCATTGAGATTCACGACACCTGCATCGGCATCCCGGACTCCAAGCGCGAACTGGTGTTCCAGGAGTTTCAGCGTTTGGGTGACGATGGCGGCTCAGCCACGGGGCTCGGCCTTGGCCTGTCGATTGTCGAGCGCGTTGCGCGCATTCTTGGCAGCGACATCACGCTGCGCACCACCCCCGGCAAAGGCAGCATGTTCGCCATCTCCGTGCCCCTGTCGCACATCACCATTCCGCGCGTCCGCGGCAAGCACATGGCGCGCCTGCGGCTGGGGCTGGGCATCACCGCGTCGGTTCTGGTGATTGACGATGAACCGGCCATTCTCGACGGCATGAAGCATCTGCTCAGCGGCTGGGGCTGCACGGCCCATGTGGCGCTCGGCAGTGCGGAAGCGCTGCGGGCTTATGACATCGCCGATGGCAAGATCGACATGATCCTTGCCGATTTCCATCTCGCCAAGGAAGATGGCATTTCGCTGATCAATGAGTTGCGCCGCAAGGCCAGGCGTCCCATTCCGGCAATTCTCATCACTGCTGACAGGTCGCTTGCGGTGGCCGATCAGGCGACCGTCCATGACATTCACGTGCTGCGCAAGCCTGTGAAGCCCGCCGCCCTGCGCGCCGCCATGTCCCACCTTGAAATCAAGGCCGTCGCCGGGGAATGAGCGGATTTATTTAGTTTGGGGCAGACTCCTGCGCTTCTTCAGGCGCGCTATCGGCATGAAATTCCTCGGCGGCAGCTGTGCTCTTCAGCAAAGTCCGGAAGGCGGTTGCCGGCACTTGGAGGATGGTCCGGCGCGAAGGGAAGTTACCGGCGCCCACCACGCACGTCAGGTTCAGATTGGGGAAATTGGTTAACAGATGCTCACTTCCCGGTTCAAATTCCAGACTGCCGCCAAAGGCGGATTTGTATCGCAGCTTGATGGTGCAGCACTGGGTCATTGCGCCGGCATCAAGCGTCACAGAGGCAAACGGCGTGAACCGCTGCATTTTCCGGATGATCGTGATTTCTTCCTGGGCCCAGCCAAACGCCGGGAGGGTATTGAGGCCAAGGACCGTAAGGCAGAGAAAGGGAAAATTGGCGGGAATTCTCCCGTTATTCCTGAGTTGCACGTCGACAAGGCAGAAGCCGCGCCCGGGACTCGACGGCGAGGGCTCAAACCGCAGATAATACTGGGGTTGAATCTCCTCGGCTTGTATGTCCGGAGTGCCTGCTATGGCGTAACTGGTCGCTGGGGTCATGGGCACCTGGTTGAATGAGCTGGATCAGCTTTTTAATTTAGGACCAATGCATCACTGGCGGATTAAGATACTAAGTGAATTTTCACTGAGTAGGCCCCAATCCGGCCGGCAACAGCATGGCAAACCTGTCTCTCCACAGAAGAAAAGCTCCGCACGAACATCAAAAAATGTTCGGATTTGATTAAAAATTTCTTGCAGTCGCAGGGCCACAACGCGCCTGCCGTCAAACTCTTAAGATCTCAGCGTCATGTGGTGTTGAGAGAAAAGGCCTGATTGAGCCATCCGCCGGCTGGAGGGGCTTGGTAATTCGCAAGGCGGATGTGCGGGGTTCACCGATAAATTCAAGGCCGATGGTTTCGCCTTTGCGCCAGCGCACGGCCGCTGAATAGAGTTTCCGCTCCGACACAATCAAAAGGCTGAAGCTCTCCGGCAAGGTGGCGTTGGCGGGAATTCGGATGAGCGCGCCGCTGGC